>Ga0272442_10003359_pt1 | contig 22561 bp, 35 predicted proteins | sample SSMForm2O_FD_200262 | JGI IMG/M metagenome (GOLD analysis project Ga0272442, IMG submission 200262) | Marine sediment archaeal communities from Little Sippewissett salt marsh, Falmouth, MA, United States - SSM-Form-2O | ecosystem: Environmental > Aquatic > Marine > Wetlands > Sediment ...
AAAAATCGTTTTTTTAACACCGATTTACAAAAAATTAGGGTTTAAATCTCTTTTTTTAACCACGAGAAAAAGAGGGCAGAAAAATAGTGGTTTTTCTCCTGTTGGAAACATATGAATGCAGGGGAAGGGATTTCGACTTCAAGTTCAAATCTCTTTATTACTGAAGAAATTAGATTTAAAAATCCCGAGGCAGGCGAAAAACAGCATTTGGTGCTTTTTAATTATGATAAAAAAATTAATAGTATTACTGGTTTGAAATCTGTTGGTGAAATCAAGGATACAATTGATGATCTTTAAAAAAAAGTATAAACATTGCAGTTACTCGATTTCTCTAAGTGTATTTTTCATTTTTTTATGCCAACTGTCAATTTGTTCTTCTAAACCTTTTTTTATTTTAGTCGTATTAATACATTTGTATATGTGGTAATAGCCACCGCTTTGTATATTTCTTTTTTCTTTTATGCATAACCTGCAACATATGAGTCTCTGCAAGGATCTATATACATTACTTCTATCTTTAGATAGTTTTTTTGCGAGTTCATCTGCTCTTGCTTCCCCTGTTTCCTTTAACGTCTTATAGACTTTTATATCTAGGTTATTTAATTCAAATATGCATTGAATTACATTGTCACAGTTTATGTTGTTTTTTTGGTTTATGAATTTCATTTTTCCATATATGTTATATGTTTATGTCTTTTAATGGTTGTGCATAAAATTTGCACAAATGTTATATATTGAATCAAACATTACGGAAAAACAATGGATGACATACAAGAAATAAGAAATAGAAGAAGGAAACAATTAAAAAAACAATATATGAACGGAGGAAAAAAGAATATGGAAGAAAATATGCCAGATAAGCCGCTACCTGTTAGCGATGCTAATATAGATTCAACGGTCAGTAAATATCCAATACTAGTTGTTGACTGTTGGGCACCATGGTGTGGCCCCTGTAGAATGGTTGGACCCGTTGTAGAGGAGCTAGCAAAAGAAATGCAAGGAAAAATTGTTTTTGGTAAGCTCAACGTTGATGAAAACCGAGCAACATCTATGAAATATGGAATAATGAGTATACCTACACTTCTTGTATTTAAAAATGGGAATTTAGTAGATAATATCATAGGCGCTATGCCAAAAGAAATGCTTAAAGCTAAGCTTGCCCCATATGAATAGTTATAATGCTTTTAGCCGAAGTTTTGTATGGTGATGTTGATTAGAAAGAGATCAAACCCTGTAAAAACGTCAAAAAAGATAAAGACCCGTATACATAGGAATATTAAGGTCATTATTAGCATTTTAATTCTTATAATGCTTCTTTTTGGCGGGATTTATGCATTGGCGATTCTTAAAAAATCAGATAAAGATAATGCAGAAGATTTTGCATTTATTTCACTTGATGGTAATGAAATACATTTAAGCAGTTATAGAGGAAAAGTTGTTATTTTAGATATGTGGGCAATAAGGTGTCCACCTTGCCGTTCTCAAATGACTGAATTAAAAAAAATCTATGATCATTATACAAGAGATGAAGTAGAAATTTTTTCTATAGATGTCGATACCTCCGAGACTTTGCAGCAAATACAAGATTTTAGAGAAGTGTTTAAGAACCAAGGAGGCATTGAATTGAACTGGATTTTTGGCAAAGACGATGGTAGCATCTGGAAAAAATATATGACAGGCGATGGCGGAATACCTACCATATGCATTTTTGATCAAGAAGGAAATCTTTACTTTCACGGTGAGGGATTAAAAGATGCAGAATTACTTTCTCAAAAAATTGATGATCTATTGCAATAGACCAACTTAGGGATAACAAACCATAACGGATGAGTGTTGAACATTTGCGATTAATTTACATCAAACTATCTAACCATATTATAACAGGATAAAAAGAGTGTGAAAATAACAAAAAAGGAGAAAATTTACAGTTAAAAACCGTCTTAAAAAAATTTGTCCTATTAATACAAGAGGATTCTAATGAATGATAAAAAAAGGATTTACATAATTTTTCTTTGGCACGCTTTTTTCTTGGCTATTACAATGTCAATGATTGATTTTAATACAGTTTTCCCGTCTTTAATTTCTTCATTAACAAGTTCTAAGATTATTTTTGGTGCAATTTATTCAGTGATATTTGGTGTTCCCCTTATTTTTAATGTAATTTTTGGTCATTATCTTTCTTCGAAAAAATATAAGAAAAAATATCTCATCCTTGGGATAAATCTTAGAGCGTTTTCTTTTCTGGGAATGGCTTTTTTTACTTATAGATATGCAAGTCAAAATCCTACAATAGTAGTTTTAAGTTTATTTTTATGGGTGTTTTTATTTTCGTTTAGCGGTGGGTTTGCAGGTATTATTTATACTGATTTGATTGGTAAGTTTTTAAAGAAAGGAGAAAGAGGAAACTTGTATGCATTTAAACAGTTTTTTAGTAGTGTAGGCTTCTTAATTGGTGGGCTAATAATTGCTTTTGCTTTCAATGTTTCAAATGTTTCTTATCCAAATAATTATGCTCTAATTTTGTTTATGGGTTTTGTTGGGCTTCTTATTGCATCTGGTGCTTTTTGGTATATAAAAGAGCCTCCTTCAAAAATTGAAAAACATGAGCCTTTTTTTGTTTTTGTCAAAAAAATTCCAGCTATATTGAGATCAGATAAAAATTTTTCAAGATTTATTCTTGTTGAAAATCTTACAAGTTTTAGTCTAATGATATTACCTTTTTATATAATCTATGCTCATGAAGTCTTTGATACAACAATTCTTAGTTTCTATCTTTTTGCAATTATTGGAGGTTCCATTGTTTCAAATATTTTTTGGGGTATTATTTCAAAGAAATTTAGTTCAAAAAAGGTTATAGAAGTATGTATTTTTTTGGGGGCTTTGATACCTATTCTTTCTTTATTAATGGGCGCTTTAGGCCCATATTATTTTTCTATAATATTTGTTTTGGTCGGTTTTATTAGAAGTGGTAGAGTCGTTGGATTTGATCCGTATCTTCTTGATATTGCTCCTGAAAAACAAAGAACCTGTTACCTTGGGATACGTGGAACCTTAAGTCTGTTAATTATAGTCCTTCCGTTGCTTGGTGGCTTGTTAATAGAATTACTGGGATATTCTTTTACTTTCTGTGTTGTTAGTATGGTGATGTTTATTTCATTGTTTCTATTAAGAAGAAGCGAAAATGTTGAAAAACCTAATAGTAATATCAAATAAATTATAAGGAGAAGTAATTGGAGGTATTGTTCATAGACATATCTGGAAATATTGGTATTGCATTTGCACTTACAATCCTTGCAGGTCTATCTACAGGTATAGGCAGTGCTATTGCATATTTCATCCGAAGACCAAGGATGATTTATCTTTCTTTTTCACTGGGTTTTTCAGCTGGCGTTATGATCTATGTTTCGTTTATTGAACTTTTACCGCAAGCACTTGAAAATGTTGGTGAAATTTTAGGCATATCTGCTTTTTTTATTGGTGTCCTTTTTATAGGTGTCATTGACATGTTGATTCCTAAAGAGAAAAACCCTCATCATTTCAAGTTATCCTCCGAGGTTATTGGAGTTCAAAAGGATGCTGTTCTTATGAGAGCCGGGCTTTTTACTGCATTGGCTATTGGGATTCATAATTTTCCTGAGGGGCTTGCTACTTTTGGAGCTGCTCTTAGCGATGTGAAACTTGGGGTGATGATTGCTCTAGCAATTGCTATCCATAATATTCCTGAGGGTATTTCTGTTTCTGTTCCTATTTTTTATGCTACAGGTGATAAAAAGAAAGCCTTTTTTTACTCATTTCTTTCTGGTATTGCCGAACCAATTGGAGCAGCTGTAGGTTTCTTGATATTATTGCCTTTCTTATCAGAAGTTGTAATTGTATCTCTTATGGCGTTTGTTGCTGGTATCATGGTTTATATCTCATTGGATGAACTTCTTCCTATGGCTCATCGTTATGGCCATAGCCACACGGTGATCATAGGGATAATATTAGGAATGTTTGTCATGGCATTAAGTTTATTAATGCTTTAAATTTCTAAGTTAGCTAATATTTTATTCTTAATATCGCTGAGAGATTTTAATAAAATAAATTATTTTCTAGTTAATTCTTCAACTTCTTTTTTACCTTCTTCAAGTTCTTTAACTTGTTCTTTATCAAAAATTAACAGAAGTGTTTGAAACTCACCTACGTGTTCTTTTTCTTCTTTGGCTACATCAAGAAGAACTGTTTTTATGTCCTTATTTTTTGCAAGTGCTGCCATTTCCTCATATAAGTTAATGGCATCAAGTTCTGCAATAAGTGCAGATCTCAGTATTTCTTTATCCAAATCCTCTGGCTTAATCTTATCCAAATGTATAGGTATTTTCGATAACATAGCTTAACCCATTCTCAAATCTTATATTTTTCCTGCGTTTTTTATAGTTGGATCAATACCTTTTTGTCCATGTTTCCAGCCAGCAGGAGTAACTTTTCCAGTGTCTCTTACGAATTTGAATGCTTGAAGTTGCCTAAAGGTCTCTTCAAGGTTTCTACCAACTGTAGCATTAAGCACTTCATACCCTCTGAGTATACCATCTGGATCAACTATGAATCGTCCTCTGGTTTCTACACCTTCATCTTCATCGACTACTCCATATTTTCTACCGATTTCAAATGTTGGATCTGCAACCATTGGCATTGGCGGAAATTTTTTACCTATCTTCTTCAACGCTGAGGTTATAGCAGGGCTTGTCTCTGCCCAAACCTTATGCGAATGTACGGAGTCTGCACTTATGGCTATTCCCGCTCCACCGAATTGTTTTAATTTGTCATAATTTTGTATAATTCCTGCAACTTCAGTAGCACAGACATAGGTAAAATCACCTGGATAAAAACATACTAAAGCCCATTTGCCTTTATAGTCAGACAGTTTGATTTTCTGCACCTTTCCATTATAGTAGGCTGTTCCTTCAAAATCTGGTGCTGGTCTATTTACAACTATCATTTTTTTTTACCTCTATTAAAACATAATATGTTCTTTGTTTAATAGCTTATGTAACTAAAAAATTAATATTTCTAATGCAAATTTTACAATTTCCAATTCTTGGTTACGTAACATCATATTTTTAGTAGAATCAGTCATAAATTTTATAGATAAATTTAATAATTTATCGATGATTGTGCAAAAATATTGCACAACAGATATATAGTAGAAACTATTTACATGACATGGGCGTTTTTTTATATTATGAAAAAAAGTGAAAACAAAGAAAGATGCGTTCTTACTACGATGGTAAAAAGCAATCTAGATTTAGTTAACAGACATATAACTGTGTTAAAGGCCTTACAAAGAAAACAGCCGATGGGCATCACCGAACTTTCGGAGATTGCTGGATATCCACAGCATAAAATCCGATATTCTCTCCAAGTTTTAGAGCAGGAAGGTTTGGTCGAACCATCAATACAAGGAGCGGTAACTACTGAAAATGCAGATGATATAATTAAACGTTTAAGAAACTCTATCCGTGATATATCCATGGCGTATAATGAACTGCTGAAAAAACTAGAATAAAATGAATTACTAAACGGTACTAATAATACCAGAGTCTTAAATATGTGTTGAAAGCGTCTTAAGTTAACGGTCTCGATAAAATTGTAGAAAGTTATATATATTACTTCGCATATGAGTAATATATAGGAATGTAAACTTATGCCGGGATATGGGCGTAGACATGGGCAACAACGTGGAAGATGCCGCGGAAGGCGATGGGTTGAACAACTCCCTGAAGCAACTCATTTCAAACCAAATGGGCAGCCACAACTCCCTACTAATACAGTTTTTTTAACTGTAGAAGAACTTGAAGCACTTCGACTTGTAGATCTTGAAGATCTCAAACAGGAAGAAGCCGCAGCAATGATGGGGGTATCACGGAAAACACTGTGGAATGACTTGCATCGTGCACGTAAAAAAGTAGTAAATGCGTTGGTCAATGGTTATGCAATCCGGATTCAAGGTGGAGATTACATTCAAAGATAAAAAAGGAGGTGAAATGAAATATGCCAGGTGGCGATAGAACAGGACCTGCAGGCTATGGGTCAAGAACTGGACGAGGATTAGGCTACTGTTCAGGATATGATAGCCCAGGATTTGCAAAAGGATCTCCAAGAGGCGGAGGTGGCTTTGGAAGAGGCTGGGGCCGAGGCTTTGGTCGAGGATACTTGGGACGTGGCAGAGGATTTTGGCGTAGAGATTATTATCCAGATCCCTACTATGGACCAGCTCCATATTACCGAGATACTTACTCTGAACCCAGCAAGGATGAAGAGAAATCCTACCTTGAAGACATGGTCAAAGGTCTAGAAGGTGAACTCAAAGCTATAAAGGAAAGACTCCAAGAGCTTTCTAAAGAGAAAAAGGAAGCACCTTAAAATTTAAAGGAGGACGATTTTTTTTCTTGTCTTTCTTTCAATCTAAGAGTTAAAGAAGATACAAACAAAAAAACATTTGGAGGCAAACTATGGAAAAAAAGACGTATGATGACTCAAAAGTTACTACTAGTTTAGGCAAGATAAAACATAAAATTTTGGTTTTAAGTGGTAAAGGCGGTGTTGGTAAAAGTACAGTTTCTGCGAATCTTGCACTTTCATTAGCAGAAAAAGGATATGAAGTAGGACTATTAGATAGCGATATTCATGGCCCCAGTATTCCAAAAATGCTGGGCCTGGAGGACAAGAAACCAGGATCATCTGTAACAGGTATCGCTCCAGTTATTGCGCTGCCAAAATTAAAGGTTATGTCTATGGGATTTCTCATTCATGATAAAGATGCTCCAGTTATATGGCGTGGGCCTATGAAAATGGGTGCTATTAAACAGTTATTGGGAGACGTTAACTGGGGAGATCTTGATTATTTAATCATAGATTTGCCACCTGGAACTGGGGACGAACCATTGAGTATAGCACAGCTAATCCCAGATAATGATGGCGCAGTTATTGTTACAACTCCTCAAGATATTGCACTAGTCAGTGTAAGAAAATCTATTAATTTTGTCAAAAAGATGAACATGCCAGTTATTGGAATTGTTGAAAACATGAGTGGATTTAAATGTCCTCATTGCGGTATAGATATTGATCTTTTCAAAACAGGAGGAGGAATGAAAGCATCAAAGGATTTTAATGTTCCTTTCCTCGGTAAAATACCAATAGATCCACAGATTGTAGAAACGGGAGATTCTGGAAAGACATTTATGACTAAAAGTAAAAACTTAGATACTGCTAAATCGTTTAAGAAAATTGTTGAAAATATTGAAAAAATTGTAAATAAAAAAGAGGTGAAATAGAATATGCCAGGTGGAGATGGAACAGGACCAGATGGACAAGGACCTGTTGCTGGAAGAGGCAGAGGACGAGGTCAAGGGCAGGGTCGTGGTCTAGGCGGCGGTTTTGCCCGAGGACCCAATGGTGAATGTAGATGTTCAAACTGTGGACATATAGAACCACATCAGTTAGGTGTGCCTTGTTATAACAAGAAATGCCCAAAATGTGGTAGTCCTATGACAAGGGCTTAATATCATATGGCCATTATGACGAAAGTTAAGTAAGATAGAATAGGTGAAAAAGATATGAAGATTGGAATATCATCAACAGGGGAAGATTTGAATGCGCAAGTTGATCCAAGATTTGGACGATGCCAATATTTCTTAATTGTAGATACAGAGAGTATGAGTTTTGAATCTATTTCAAACGAAAGCGCAATGGCATCTGGTGGCGCTGGAATACAGGCAGCACAGACAATTGCAAAGACTGGTGTGAAAATTATGGTAACAGGAAACATGGGGCCAAATGCGTTTCAAACCTTGTCTGCGGCTGGAATAAAGATATTTACTGGTGCAACAGGTACGATTAATGAGGCGATAGATAAATACAAGAAAGGAGAACTGCAAGAAACAGCTGCTCCCAATGTTGGCAGTCATTCTGGCATGGGGGGCGCTGGTAGAGGCGTTGGAAGAGGTAGAAATCTATGAAAATATGTATACCAACTATGGGTGAAAATGGGTTAGACAATCTTGTTGGAGAACACTTTGGTAGGGTACCTACATACACTATAGTAGATCTTGATACGAATGACGTAAAGGTTGTTCCTAATACGAGTCACCATATGGGCGGACAGGCAGATCCTCCTGAAATCATGGCAAGGGAAGGAGTCAACGTCATGATCTGCCAAGGTTTAGGAAGACGAGCAATCACCATGTTCGAAGAATTCGGTATTGAAGTGTATATCGGCGCATCTGGAACTGTAAAAGATGCGATTGAAGCATTCAAACAGGAAACTCTTCAAAAAGCTAGTGAAGGAGATGCCTGTGGACAGCATACCTTTCGTGATCGGCATCATCAATAAAACCCTCAGCAAGTGAAATAATGAAAACATATCTAGAATGCATACCTTGTTTTATAAAGCAGTCATTGGAAGCTGCACGTATGGCAACCGATGATGAAAAGATTCATGAAGAGGTTCTCAGAGAAGTCATGAAACACCTTCAGAGCATTTCTTTTAATGATTCTCCTCCAGAATTATCTAGAGAGGTACATGAAATTATAAGAAATATTACAAGGTCAAAAGATCCGTATAAAAAAGTAAAGGACCAATCAAATAAAAAAGCGAAAAACCAATATCCACATCTCAAAAAGCTAGTAAGCGAAGCAGATGATTCTCTGCTGATGGCGATAAAACTTGCAATTGTTGGCAACGTTATTGATTTTGGCACTAGTAATAGATTCAATATTGAAGATATGATTGAAAAGGCAGTAAAAAAGGACTTTGAAGATAATGCATATCCTCAATTTAAGAAATCACTGGCAAGCTCAAAAACTATTCTCTATTTAGCTGATAACACAGGAGAAATCTTCTTTGATAAATTATTAATTGAGGAACTAGTGAAAAGAGAAAAAAAGGTTACCTATGTGGTAAAAGCAAATTCCATAATTAATGATGCAACGACAGAAGATGCGGAGTTTGCAGAAATAGACAAAATTGCAACCATTATGAAGGGAGATGCAGGTCAAACTCAATCAACACCTGGGATGGTATTATCCTATGCATCTAAAGAGTTTTATGACAATTTTGAATCATCAGATATGGTAGTTTCTAAGGGGCAAGGAAACTATGAAGGTTTAAGTGATGTAGATCGTAATGTTTTTTTTATGTTGGTAATAAAATGTCCCTTAGTCGCACGAGATATTGGTGGTGAGATGGCCCGGCTTATTTTGAAGGGGAAATAATGATTATTTCAATTGCTAGTGGAAAGGGTGGAACAGGAAAGACAACAGTTGCGACAAATCTCGCGTTGAGCCTTGGTAAGGCACAACTTATCGATTGTGATGTTGAAGAACCAAATGCAAATATTTTTCTTAATGCAAAAATAAATGAGATTGAAGACATCTCAGTAAACATTCCAGAGATTGATAAGGTTAAATGTGATTTTTGTGGCAAATGTTCTGACTTCTGCGCGTATAATGCACTGGCTGTAGTTCCATCTGATGTGCTTGTTTTTCCTGAGCTGTGTCATTCGTGTGGTGGATGTGAGCTTGTGTGTCCACAGAACGCAGTTAGTTGGCGTAAACGAGTCGTTGGAGTAGTTGAACATGGAATGGCAGAGGGCATTGATTTTTATCATGGGTTGTTGAATGTTGGAGAGATTCAGGCCATCCCTGTCATTAAAGCATTGAAGCGAAAAGTCGATAAGAGTAAGAATGTAATTCTTGATGCTCCTCCAGGTACATCCTGCCCAGTTATTGAAACTGTGGGTGGTTCAGATTATTGCATACTTGTAACTGAATCCACTCCTTTTGGCCTTCATGATCTTAAACTTGCAATTGATGTCATTCGTCATATGTACATTCCGTTTGGAGTGATCATTAATCGCGATGGGGTTGGAGATAAAAAAGTTGAACTTTACTGTCAAAATGAGAAAATTCCTGTTCTTATGAAGATTCCACATAGTGAGAAAATTGCGCATCTCTATTCCATAGGCATCCCATTTGTAAATGAACTTCCTGACTGGAGAAAAGAGTTTCAAAATCTTTTTAGAAGAATACAATCAGAGGTGAAAACGTGAAGCAACTTACAGTCATTAGTGGAAAAGGAGGAACGGGTAAAACATCTATTACTGCTGCTTTTGCATCTCTTGAAAAGAATGCTGTTCTTGCTGATTGTGATGTCGATGCTGCAGATCTTCACCTTATTCTTAAACCTAAAATCAAAAAGACGATAGGGTTTCATGGATTAAATATTGCACATATTGATAAAGATCGCTGTATTGATTGTAAAAAATGCTATGAGTCTTGTGAGTTTGATGCAATTGATGAGGCAATTTATATTATTAAGGAGTCTTGTGAAGGTTGTGGCGTCTGTGAGTATGTTTGTCCTGTTGACGCAATTACAATGAAAGAAAGGGATTCAGGTTTTGCGTATATTTCTGACACTCGTTTTGGACCTATGTCTCATGCTATGTTGAAGACTGCTGAGGAGGCATCTGGGAAACTAGTTACCGTTGTGAGAAAAAATGCAAAAACACTTGCTGAAGACAAAAATAAAGATCTAATTATTATAGATGGTCCGCCTGGTATCGGATGCCCGGTTATTGCCTCCCTAACTGGAGTGGATCTCGTGCTGATTGTTACCGAACCTACGCTTTCTGCTATCCATGATCTTGAACGGATACTTGGTGTTGCAAATCATTTTGGTATTCCTTCTGTTGTTTGCATTAACAAGTATGACATCAATGTGGACAATACAGAAAAAATTAAGCAATACTGTAAAATCAATGGCGTTGAAGTTGTTGGAACTCTTCCATATGATACGATTGTGACTGATGCTATGATTCATGAGCAGAATGTAATTGAGTTTTCAGATGGCGATTTAGCTGATAGAATCGTTGAGATGTGGAGTAAAATAAAGGAGAAGCTGATTGCATGAATAGTGATGAGGACTTTCAAGAGATGGTAAAGGATCTTCAACATAAAATCGATCGTGATGAAAGAAGAATCTATTCAAAAGTGGTCATCAAAGAATATAGAAATCCAACTAACTTTGGTTTTATTGAAAATCCAGATGCTACTGGACAGATAAAAGGGCCTTGCGGCGACACAGTAAGAATAGATCTCAGGACTGAGGACAATATAATACAAGACGCTCGTTTTTGGACTGATGGATGTGGCGCAAGTATCGCCTGTGGAAATATGCTAACAAAGATGATAAAAGGAAAAACCATTGAACATGCTTTAATGATTAAAAGTGATGAATTAACCGCTTTGCTTGATGGTCTCCCAAAAGAGAATTTGCATTGTTCGGTTCTTGCTGTTAATACATTGTATAAGGCTATTGAAAACTATAAAAAAAATATGGAGTGATATTTGTGAAACATGTCCACCATACAGAAGTAGAATTAGAAGAACCAAAAGAACAAGGAATAAAAGATGTTATGGTGCGATGGTTAATTTCAAAGAAAGATGGAGCGGAGAATTTTGCGATGCGTCTATTTGAGATTAAACCCGAGGGGTACACACCGTTACATCAACATGACTGGGAACATGAAGTGTTTATTTTAGAAGGAAGCGGCATTACTCGAGATAAAAATAATGAAGAACCATTTAGGACAGGGGATGTTTTCTTTGTTCCCGGAATGGAGTGGCATCAGTTTGTCAATACTGGAAAAGAGACGTTAAAACTCCTTTGTCTAATACCCTACAAGGAATAAATTGAAACATGGTTGATTTAGATTTTTTAAAAAGGAAAAAAGAGTCTGCAAAGAAACCTATACAATCTAAGGAATGGCCAGATCATGTTGTAATCCTTGAGGGGAAAAACTTTGATAATTTTATTGAAAAATATCCTTTATCCATGGTGGATTTCTGGGCACCATGGTGTGGTCCATGCAAAGCAATGCTACCAAGGTTGAGGCGGTTGTCTGTGATTTACAAAGGTAGAGTGGCTTTCGGCAGGCTTAATACCCAGGATAATGAGGCGATATCTAAAAAATATAAAATCATGGGAATCCCCCATTTTAAATTTTTTAGCCATGGAAAAAAAGTTGCTAGTATGACTGGTGTGAAATCCGTTGGCGATATAAAAGACACAATTGACGGTCTGTTAAAGAAATCATAACGTTAATTTGGATGAGGAGGACATGCAATTAAAGATTCAAGAGTTAAACGCAGAGGTCAAAAGATGTAATGAATGCAGGCTCTCCGAGACTCGTATAAACGCTCTTTGTGGTGAGGGGAATCTTGATGCTAAGTTCATGATTATTGCTCAGGCGCCGGGTGAGAATGAAGATAGAGACGGAGAAATGTTCATTGGTCCATCTGGAAAAGTGTTAGATGAATTATTAAGAATATCCGACATCGATAGAGAAGAACTTTACATGACAAATCTTGTGAAATGTATGCTTCCTAAATATAGGAAACCAAAGCAGGATGAAATTGACATATGCAGCGATTACTTAGATAAGGAGATAGAATTGATAAATCCAGAGATACTTGTTCCTCTTGGCCATTATGCAACTACATATATCTTTACCAAATACAATCTTCCATTACCATCTAAACAGGATTTTTATAAAATTTACGGGAAGCTATTGTTAGTGAATAAGCGAAAAATTTTACCTTTGCAACATCCTGCTGCAGTTTTGCATAATCCAGACATTAGAGAAGTATTAGTAAAAAATTATCACAAATTGAACGTACTATCCGCAAATTGCAAATGGTATCCATCATGTCCGATGAAAAGATTCTATGAGGAGGGAAAAATAGATGAAAAGTGGATTGAACTTTATTGTAAGGGATATTGGAAAAGTTGTATCCGTTATGAAATGGAAGAAAGTGGAAAGTCTCATCGAGATTGGATGCTGCCTGATGGAACCATTGACGAAAAACTACATAAAAAGAGGAAATAATGCAATAATATTGGATAATAAAGAAAAAATATAGGATAAGGTACATTAAAATTACAAGGGAGAGAATAATGATGAAAAATAAAATTAAAATTGGAATTATTATCTGTGATCGTTACCGTATGTGCGCTGGTGGGAAATGTCTAAGATCTATCCAGAATAGAGACGGGGCTTTTAGTATTTATAAAGAGAATGAGGATTTGGAATTGGTCGGGTATGCTACTTGTGGAGGTTGCCCTGGTGGAAACATTGAATATGCTCCTGAAGAAATGGTAAAGAATGAAGTGCAAGTCATTCACTTTGCCACTGGTATGATTGTTGGATATCCCCCATGCCCTTATATCTCAGATTTTGAGAATTTTATTAAGAAAAAATATGGATTAAAAGTTATTATTGGTACACATCCAATTCCTCAGAAGTACTATAATGTGCATACAAAGTTAGGAACATGGAACTCTTCAAAATGGAAAGAAATTATTCAGCCAATATTAACGAGTGAAAAAACTCGATTATCTTATGACTGATGTGTAGATATGAAAAGGAGGAAATAAAATGAAAGAAGATTGGAGAATATCCGATAGAGTTCTGCAGATACAAAAATCTGCAATCCATGAGATGACAAGATTATCAAAAGAAGTAGAAGATGTCTCATTTTTATCATGGGCAAAGCCTACTTCTGATACACCAGAACATATCAAAGAAGCAGCCGTTGCGGCAATAAAGAAGGGATTGGTAGGCGGGTATTCCGAAAATGCTGGTCTACTAGAATTGCGAAAAGAGATAGCCAAGAAACTAAAAAAAGATAACAATATAGATGCTGATACTTCTCAACTACTGGTCACAGTCGGTGCTGTTGAAGGGTTATCTGCAGCTATTATGGCATTGGTTAACCCTGGTGATGAAGTTATTCTGCCATCTCCAACATATTCTACCCATATCCAGCAGGTTATCCTTGCTTCAGGAAAACCTGTCCTTGTTCCAGTAATCGAAGAAGAAGGATTTACCTTAGATATTGATGCTATCAGAAATGCAATAACTCCTAAAACAAAGGCTATTATGTACTGTTCCCCAAGCAACCCAGCCGGTGCGGTATTTTCCGAAAAAACTCTCCGTCAGATAGCAGATATTGCTTTAGAAAACAACTTGATGGTTATTACAGATGAAGCCTATGAATATTTTACATATGATGGCTATAAACATTTCAGTTTAGCTTCAATTCCAGAAATGAAAAGGAACGTGGTTAGTTGTTTTACTTTTACAAAAAGCTATGCGATGACAGGCTGGAGAATCGGCTATTTACATACAGATGAAGCACTGATTCCACAGATTACCAAAGCACATATCCCATTTGCTATTTGCGCTCCGGTAGTTTCTCAATATGCTGCACTTGCAGCACTAAAAGGTTCCCAAAAGTGTATTGAAGAATTTAGGGATCATTATCTTTCTACTCGAAATTTAATGTGCGATAGGCTTGATGACCTCAGCTCAGTTTTTGAATACCAAAAACCAAGAGGTTCCTATCTTATGTTCCCAAAAATATTACTAAAAGAAGGAAATGACTCGACTGTGTTTTGTAAAAAACTCTTAAAAGAAGCTAGAGTTTCAACAACACCAGGAGTTGCATTTGGACCAACAGGAGAGGGGCATCTAAGATTATCGTTTTGTGTAACTGAAGAAATGATAAATAAAGCATTTGATAGAATGGAAATGTATTTTACAGGATGAACTCTAAAAGGTTGACAAAATATGGAACATACACCTTGTGAATATATTTTATGGAATGGGTTGCCCGTTATACGAAAAGAAATTGCAGTAAGTATGATCGATGATTATGGCCTAAGTCAAAAAGAAACCGCTGAAAAACTAGGAATTTCACCTGCAGCAGTTTGCCAATATTTATCTGGAAAGCGAGGAAAGATGAATATTGTTGACGAGGAATTGTGTAAACAAATTAATATATCAGCAGAAAGAATCATCCAACAAGGGGATGGAATTCTAGTTTCTGAAACCTGTAGACTATGTAAAATTTTTACATCTAAAAAATTGTTTCCTTTGGAAAAAAAGAGGAGGAAATTGTGAAATATTGTAAAAATGTGGCTAACAAGTAATGAGAAATGTGCAGTATGTGGTAAGTGTATAGATAGCAATTCAAGGCATTACTATGATAAGTTTGCTAAACTACACATACATGATGAATGTAGAGAAATGCTAATAAAAATGGGCAAATGGAAAATATAAGAGGTTGGTATGAACAAGCAATTAGAGGAAACAAAACAACTATTGCAAGAGTTAGAAAAACAAGCAAAAGAAACAGCGTCATTTATAGCATCATCTGAAAACAGTATTTATGTTGATTTGGTGAAACGACACACAGCAAAGGTTGTAAAAGAAATAGAAATTGCGTTATCATTTTTATCGTTAATGGAAGATTAGAGGAGGAGAATATGGATTATGATTCTAAGTATCAGTTAAATGTAAAGAAATACAAAAACATTGTGACCACGATATCTTATCCTAAAGTTGGCGCTATGGGAAAAACGGGTACTTGGAGAATATTCAAACCCGTCTTTGATAAAGATAAATGTGTAAAATGTTTAAGGTGCTGGATATTCTGCCCAGAAGCAGTAATTTGGAGAAACAAAGACGATTCTGTAGAAATTGATTATGAATACTGTAAAGGCTGCGGTATTTGTGCAAATGTATGCCCCGTAAAGGCAATAAAGATGGTAAGGGAAAAATAATGCATTAGTGGATGAAAGAAGGTCTTTGTGTAACTTGTAAACACAAGGAAAACTGTAAGAAAATCCAAGCGGGAGTAGTCGTGTGGGGCTGTGATTCATATGAAAGAAATACAAAAATTAAAGGCTAACTATGGCAAGAATTGAGTCGTTTGAAAAATATAGCAAGGAATACGATAAATGGTTCATAAAAAATAAAAAAATTTACTTAGCAGAACTCAATGCAATAAAAAGCTTAGTCAATTCTGGTAAATTAGGTGTTGAAATCGGTATTGGAACGGGTAGATTTGCTAAACCCTTAGGTATAACAGTTGGTGTAGATCCCTCTAGGAAAATGGCAGATATATCAAGAAAACAAGGGATAGAAGTATATGAAGGAGTGGCAGAAAAACTACCATTAGCCGATAAAACATTTGATTTTGTTTTATTTGTTACAACAATATGTTTTGTTGATGATTTGACAAAATCATTAAAAGAGGCTCACAGAATTTTGAAAACTAATGGTTTTATTCTTATTGGCTTTGTAGATAAAGAAAGTGAATTAGGAAAACGATATCAATCAAGAAGGGAAAAAAGCAAGTTCTATAAAGATGCCACTTTTTATTCAGTAGAAGAAGTTATAAATGTTTTAAGACAAACAAATTTTAAAGATATAATTATTAAACAAACTGTCTTTACCAATCAAAAAGATAAATTAGATTCTATAGAGGATGGCTATGGCAAAGGTAGTTTTGTTGTAATAAAAGCCAATAAAAAAATAAGATAGGAGATAAAATGGTAGATGAAGGTGAAATGATTGCTTTTGGCCCTGTTCCATCAAGACGTTTTGGTCATAGTTTAGGGATAAATAATATACCACCAAAAATCTGTACTTATTCTTGTATATATTGCCAGCTTGGAAGAACAAATAACCTGCAAGTAGAAAGAAAAGAATTTTATAAACCAAAGGAAATCAAACAAGCTGTTGATAAAAAAATAAAAGAAGCAAAAGGACGAAAAGAGATGATTGATTATCTTACCTTTGTACCTGATGGTGAACCTACACTTGATATCAACCTTGGAAAAGAGATAGAAATACTTAAATCATTAAATATTAGAGTTGCTGTTATAACCAATGCATCTCTTTTATGGAAAAAAGGTATTCAAGCTGATTTATCAAAGGCGGATTGTGTTTCTTTAAAAATTGATGCTGTAAATGAAAAGATTTGGAGGAGGATCAATAGACCTCACAAATCATTGAATTTTGGTAAAGTTTTATCTGGATTAAATGAGTTTTCACTGGATTTTCGTGGTGAGCTAATTACAGAGACTATGCTTATTAAAAATATAAATGATAATACTCAAGAATTAGAAAAGATAGCTGATTTTATTGAAGAATTGACCCCTAAAAAGAGTTATATTTCAATTCCAACAAGACCACCTGCAGAAAAATGGGCAACACCTGCAGAAGAATTTGATATAAACATGGCATATCAATTTTTAAAAGAAAGAGGCATAGATGCAGAATTCTTAACAGGTTATGAAGGAAATGCTTTTGCCTTTACTGGTGATGTGGAAAAAGATTTACTAAGTATTACTTCTGTACATCCAATGAGACAAGATGGTGTTAAACAGTTTTTATCAAAAGCTAAAGCAAATTGGGATATAATTAAAGATTTAATCAATGAGGATAAATTAGTCGAGGTAGAATATAAGGGTAAAAAATTTTATGTTAGAAAATTACCCACGAAAAACAATTAAATTTTGTTAAAAGGTGTATAGTAATAATGAAATGCGTTATGGTTGCTATCCATAGAGAACCTCAAGAATGTATTGAAAATAAATGCTATTTTTGGGATAAAGAAAGAGGGACCTGTAAATGGCTAAAAAAGAAATAAATAATACAGATAAATCTAGTTTGACATATTCTTTTTATAAAGCAATAAAAAGCTTTGTAACAACATTGCCTATTTTATTTGGAGTTATTTTACTAATAGGACTTTTTAAAACATATGTTCCCTCTAAAGCAATTTCATCAGTTTTCACAGGAGAATTATTCAGAGATACCTTTCTAGGATCAGCAGTTGGAAGTATCTCTGCAGGTAATCCAATAACAAGTTATATCATCGGAGGAGAACTTTTAAAAGAAGGAATTAGTCTTTTTGCCGTAACAGCGTTTATCACAGCATGGGTAACAGTTGGAATAATCCAGTTACCTGCAGAAGCATCAATATTAGGAAAGAGATTTGCTCTTGCCAGAAATATTTTAAGTTTTATATTTTCAATTATAGTAGCAATAGCTACAGTGTTAACATTACAGGTTTTAACATGAAAAATAAAAAAGAGAAAATTAACAAGAAAAATGGTAAAAATACTTACTATAGTGTTTCTTTTTTGATTATAGTTATAGCTTTGTATGTTGTTTTGTTTTTTCTTAAATCTGATAAAATTAAAACTTCACTTGATGCTAGTTGGAATATCTTTGTTGGTATTATTCCTGTTCTTATCTTAGTTGTTTTTATCATGGGTGTTTCTAATTATTTTTTAAAACCAAAAAAGGTATCAAAATATCTTGGAAAAGAATCAGGTGTTAAAGGCTGGTTTCTCTCAGCTTTATTTGGTATTCTAAGTCATGGTCCTATTTATGTATGGTATCCTCTTCTAAAGGATTTAAAAGAACATGGTATGAGATCAGGTCTTGTTGCTGTTTTTCTTTATAATCGTGCGATTAAAATACCTCTTTTGCCAGTTATGATTTTTTATTTTGGAATATTTTTTGCTGTAATCCTTTGTATCTATATGATAGTTGCTTCTATTGTTCAAGGTAAAATCATTGAAATAATTGAAGCTAAATATGTTGGGGAGAGATGATTATTTGTTTGAGATAATTCCAATAGTTAGTCATGCGATTATGATTACTATATTTGTTTTTACAATGATGTTACTTGTTGATTATTTCAATGTTTTAACCAAAGGTAAAATGCAAAAAACAGTTAAAGGAGGGCGCTTTCGGCAGTATTTTACTGCATCATTTCTTGGTTCAACACCAGGTTGTCTTGGTGCTTTTATGAATGTTTCTTTTTATGTTCATGGGCTGATAAGCTTTGGAGCAATTGTAGGAGGTATGATTGCAACTAGTGGTGATGAAGCGTTTGTTATGCTTACTCTTTTTCCAAAAGAGGCTTTGTTTCTGTTTATCCTACTTTTTATTTTAGGTATAGTTGGCGCATATATTGCTGATAAAACTGCATCTTTTTTTAAAATCAAACCTTGTACTGAATGTAAACTATTGAAAGTTCATGAGGATGAAACTTGTCATTGTTTTGAACCAGCGGTATTAAGAAAATTTCCTAAACTTTCTGTTTATAGATATGTAACTCTTACATTTCTTGTTGTAATAATAACTTTAATAGGTTCGGGAATTGTTGGCCCTCAGATATGGAATTGGCAAAGAATTACTCTTTTTTCATTGTTAATAATTACTACATTTGTTGTTGCTACTGTCCCTGATCATTATTTGAAGGATCATATTTGGGCACATATTATGAAAAAGCATTTATGGAGAGTTTTTCTTTGGACTTTTTTCGCGCTTCTTTTTATACAGGTTGGTTTTCAATATTGGAATTTAGAAGGTTTTGTTTCAGCAAATCTGGCATGGGTTCTTTTGATTAGTGCAGTGGTTGGTTTAATTCCTGAGTCTGGTCCTCATATGGTTTTTGTTATGATGTATGCATCTGGGATGGTTCCTTTTTCTGTATTGTTGGCTAGTTCTATTTCTCAGGATGGTCATGGGATGTTGCCTTTGCTTTCTTATACTATTAAGGATTCTGTTTTGATAAAAGTATTTAATTTAGTATTTGCTCTTGTGATTGGAGGAATATTTTTTGCGTTAGGTTTCTAGCTGATTTAGATATAAAATTGAGAAATTTAGGGTTTAAATCTCTTTTTTTACCCACAAGAAAACGAAGGTAACAAAAATAGTGGTTTTTCTCCTGTTGGAACCATATGAATGCAGGGGAAGGGATTTGAACACCAAGTTAATGGCATAAAGACGAAATTAATCAGGGGTGGAATTATTCATTAATTCCTAAACGCCTAACCTAAAGGATAACCAAATTATTATTTAGTTTAATCCCCTTTTACTATTCCATATTTAACTCTATACCTTTAAATTTTGTTAGATCTAACCTTATTTGTAATTTTTTAACTTCTGGATTTAGTTTTATTGCAGAATAATGAGCATATTTAGTTATTAGGAGTATAGAAATATAAAACAAAATAATTGTAAGAATGTATATTTGACCAATATTTTGAATGCTTCCACTAATGAAAATCATAATTGGAATTGAAAAAATCATTGCAATAATACCTGTAATTAAGATTTTCTCATATATTTGATACTTTAAAGACATTGAGGTATATTCTGATAATATTTCATTAAATTGTTTTTTTGCTTCGTTTTTATTATAATTATCAATTTTATGCAATTCATCTTTTTCAATATAGTCTCCAAATAAATTTTTATAATTATCATAATTTCTCTCCGTTTCATCTAATAAAGCAGAACCTGCAGGATAATATGTAGCAGATGATTCTCCACTATAGAATATAGGTGTTCCACCAGTTAAATTTGGAACAAATGTAAAATCCAAATAATCCTTTTTTTTCTTTGAAAACCAACTTAATTTGTTTTCATCATCTTCATTATTATTCATTTTTTTACCTTCTCTTTTCCTCTTAAAATCAATGATTATATAAAGTAGAATTATAATCAAAGCAGTTAAACTTATTTTTATAAGATTAGAATAGTCATTCTTTAAAACAATAATAACATTTACTGTATTATTACCTTTAATAATAGTTGAATTTTTACCGGATAATGGTATCAATCCATCAATCTTTGCTGTAAAAGTTAAACTACCTTTACCTACATTTGCTTCAAAAAGTCCATCTTCATCTGTTTTATATTCAAATTCAATACTTTGTCTTGAAAATCTATTATTAGATAATATTTCACCGTTTACATTTGATATTGGATTATTATTTTCATCAACTACTTTGATGAAAACATGAGAAATATCCACTTTGGGTATGTACCGATCTGTTATGATTTCTTTAGTTCCATTAACAAATTCTGAAAAAATATAAGAAATGTTATCAGGTCGAGTAAACCTATTTAAGAAATCATATTGGTTTAAATTATATCCTGAAAAATTTGCATCTTTCCAGATTTTATTGTGCACAACATTTGAAGGGTCAACTACAATCCATTTGCCGTTAATTAAAACTTCATCCCATAGATGATCCATTTCTTTACATATAACACTTCTAACATCTAAATCAATATAATTTGCCATCTCTCTAAACAGTATTGAATACTCATCACATCTCCCACTCCTAGTTGTGAATACCCAACTTGGATAATCACGATTTAATGGCCGTATATATAAATTAATTGACAAAAAGAAATAATCATGACTATCGCTAATAGATAAACACATGGGTCTATTAAATCCAGTTATAAGTGTTGGTTGTCCATAATTGTTGTACATATTGCCGGAGTGTCGTTCAAACCAATTAAGAAGTGCTATAGTCTTATTTTTATTGTTTTTATAATTATTTGTTATACTGTAAGCGGCATTGGGACAAAATTAAACCGGTCTTACACGCACAGTAAAAATATTATGCAAAAGACCAATTGAAAACGAAGCCATCTCCCGCCGATCCTCCCGCCTCTGTCTAATAATCCCTCCAAAACGTCTTTTATCAGCAGAAAAACCTGATTCACAAAGATTCCTAAGATAATAATTCTTCAAAAAAAGATAAGGATCCTCAATCATCCTTTTAACAATCCTTAACCATTCAAGACCCATATATGCAATGTTTTTCTTGGGAATAAGATACAAAACAGTCTCCTTATCAAAAATCTTAAGAACCTTCCTTGAACTAAAATATCTATCAAGAGATAACGTATCAATCTTAATCCCAAAACTTGCAAGCATCTCCATCGCATTATGAAATGCTTCCATCTCAGAATTATTCGAATACCCAAAAGCAACATATAAACCAGTATCCACATCAATAACCCTGAAAACATAAAGAAACCCCTTACCTCTTTTCTTAGGATTTGACCTATAATGCTTTGTAACAGTCAAAGAATACCCCGTTCCATCACCAGAAAAATCACCAGAAACACCCTCATCCCTCAATAACAAAATAAAAAGATTATACAAAACAGTTTTCACCTGCTCATCAGAATACAACCTTTCAACATACTTATAATTCGCCGTAACACCAAACAACGGCCCAAACATTACCAATAAATCCTCAACATCACGATTGCTTTTATTCATCATACGAGCAAATAAAAACAACATCGTCCGCTGTTCAAGATCAAGTTTCTTTTTCCTACCAGCACCACGCCTATCAAAAGAAATCAGACTAACAGCTTGCTTAACATACACCGGAAGATCCCTTAAACGTTGCTTTACCCTCTCCCGTTTCCGCTCCCACTCAGCATACGGATATGATGCTTCATCCTCAGGAAATATTTCATCTTTAATTTCCTCCAGGACTTCAATCATATCTTTTGCCATCTTCGCTGTGATCCTCATCCAACAATGTAATACATAGAAACCTATATAAATATATCCATGGATATCCTTTGTGATGCGGAGGATAAAACTCATGGATAAAAACTTTCAATTAACTGATAATGTTGAAGTTTTTTATGAAAAGAGAGTAACGCCTTTTGGTAATTCAGCAAAATTAGATGCACCAAAGAAATATATCGGTAAAAGGGCTTATGTAATCATCTTGAAAGATTGATTTTTGAATTTTGTCCCAATGCCTACTTTTACCAAAAATATAACTATAAACCAATTCTATCTGAAATTTCTTTTAGGGAAGTAAGAGATATAT
>Ga0272442_10003360_pt1 | contig 22556 bp, 20 predicted proteins | sample SSMForm2O_FD_200262 | JGI IMG/M metagenome (GOLD analysis project Ga0272442, IMG submission 200262) | Marine sediment archaeal communities from Little Sippewissett salt marsh, Falmouth, MA, United States - SSM-Form-2O | ecosystem: Environmental > Aquatic > Marine > Wetlands > Sediment ...
CGGCCCAAGGACTCTGTTAGGGCCCAAGATCCCGGATAAAAATACCACGGATCTTGAGCCTGCCCTTCTCTCCCTCGAGCCTTCCACAGGTACCGAAAACCTCGACGTTCCCGCGATTGGCCAGGTGGAAAACGCCCTCTATCCCGACTTCCGCTATTCCCTCTATCGTGTCCTCGTTCTCGTAGTTGACGAGTAGATCGAACGTTATTCGTTCGCCTTCCTTTTCAAGGCCCGCTATCTTGCCCGTCCAGAGAACATACGCGCCGAGGTAAAGATCGGGTTCCTTCATGACACTGCTGAAGTCCGGGTTCGAATCAAGCGAGAGAGGATCCGCGGGACCGATAAACTCGTAGAGTATTTTGAATCTTTCCTTTACGAGGGGCGAGGCGTTCGAGAGCATAACCCGGTTCAGCGCTATGATTGCGGTATTCACCTTGTTCCGGTAGATATACTTCTTGATCCGGACAAACTCCGACCTGACCGCATCTTCGCTCAGCGAGTAGCGCGCATCCCCGGCGACCGTTATTTGATCCGGCGGCAGCGTTATTTCCTCCAGCTCCGCCATATCAGGACGGAACCTCTGCAAGACCTTCCTGTTGAGCGGGGTCAGGAAAAAAACGGCCAGAACGATTATGATTCCCGCGGCTATCAAAAGGCCGGTCCTGTAGGGTTTCAGCCGCTCGGAAAGGGGGGCGCGGATCGTCAGGTAATCCTCGGGCTTGAGTTTCTGCGCAAATGTCCGAACGTCCTCCGATTCCCGGAGGAGCTGAAGCGAACGCCTGATGTTGCGTTCCCGGGGGCGGTTTTCCAGAATTTCGCCCCAGAGACTTATAGCGTCCTCAACCCGCTCGTCCCTGAGATAGAGGTACGCGAGCCCCTTCATCAGCTCCAGGTGGTTCTCGCTGAGCTCCAATCCGCTCCTGAAGTAACGCCGCGCGCCTTCCCAGTCGCCTGTCAGAATGGAGGCGTACCCGAGATAGAGGTGGATGTCGGGGTCTTTCCCGTTTTCGGACAGCGCCTTCTCGAGGAGAGACACCGCTTCCCGGTATCGTTTTTTCCTGAATAATTTGATTCCCTGTTTCTTGCTGCGCCCTCTGTTCTTCAAAGCGGTTCATCCATGGAGCGTATTATTGAAGGCTGTCCGTCCCTTATACTCTTTCAATATACTCCCCGGACCTCGTGTCCACTTTGATGACATCCCCGACATTAATAAAGAGCGGCACCTGAATATTCGCGCCTGTTTCAACCTCCGAGGGTTTGTATGTCGCGGTCGCCGTATCTCCCCTGAGTCCGGGCTCGGTGTGAACCACCTTCAGCTCGACGAACGTGGGAACGTCGAGCCCGATAATGGAATCCTCATAAAAGCTTACGTCCACCTCGAGCCCCTCCTTCAGAAAGGCGAGATCATCCTTGATGAGCTCATCGGGCACGCTCTCCTGCTCGTAATTCTCGAGATCCATGAAAACGGAGCTGCTTCCGTCGTTGTAGAGAAACTGCATCTTTCTCCTGTCGATGTAGATATCCTCGATCTTCTCATCGGGACGAAGGGTTTTTTCAACCGTGCTGTTTTTCCTGACGTTCTTTATCTTAGTTTTTACGAATGCGGGACCTTTTCCCGGTTTGACGTGCTGATAGGTCAGAACGCTCCACAGCTCGCCTTCCAGCTTTATCATCATGCCCCGCCGTAAATCGTTTGCGCTGATCACTGCTCTCCTCCTCGCTCATTACCATCACGGTTAAATCAGTGTATTGACCGTACACGGCTTTGTCAACTCCATTGTGGGTGCATCCGCGTTTCGGAGTCAAACCTGCACGATTTCATAGTCCATGCTGCCGAGCCCGAGCCGGGCCGCATGCTCGATCTGATATACGGGATTCACATTGGGAAAGAAGGCAGAACGGGGACTCTTACCGCTTTTTTCTTTGAATATATCAAAGGATGCCTTCTCGAGCGCGACGATGTCACCGCTCGCGAGAACGCCGATATCCTCTGCGACACGAGCACCGCCGTTCATGCAGTCGCAGTTCTGCGTGATGTTGATCAGAAAATTGAAGAAAAAGGCCTTCCCCTTTACGGCTTTCAAAACACCGGCCACATGCTCCACGCACATCTCCTGCAGAGCCCTGCTCTCGCGTCTCCAGTCGAACTGCACGGCCCCGAACCGGCAGACCGCGAGGCATTCGCCGCATCCGATACACTTTTTCTCGTCTATCCGGGCCTTCCCCCCGACCAGGACGATCGCATCACGCGGGCACCATGAAACGCATAGACCGCACCCGGTACACGCGCTCCCGTTTATCCGGGGATTCATCACCGAATGCTGCTTTCTCTTTCCCCTGCGCGAAGCGAGCCCCATACCGACGTTCTTCAGCGAACCTCCGACGCCCATGGCCACATGACCCTTGAAATGGGAAAGCACCATGAGACCCTGAACACGCGATATCTCACGCGCGATGTGAACCGTGCTGAAATGGGTCCCCTCCACCTGTACGGGAATCTCTGCGTCCCCCAAAAGTCCGTCCGCCATGACGAGAGGCATGCCGGTTTTATCATACCCGAACCCGTGCTCCCAGGCGATTGCAGCGTGGTCCACCGCATTCGCCCTACGCCCCCTGTACAGGGTCGAGGTCTCGGTGAGAAAAACCGAAGCCCCCGTATTCCGCAGCTTGTCCCCGACCGCCTTTACGATAAGGGGGTGCAGGAAGGTCGTGTTTCCCTGCTCGCCGAAGTGCGTTTTCACGGCCACGAAATCGCCCCTGCCCAGTCCCATCGACGCATCCGCGCGGTCGAACAGTTTTTTGGTCTTTTTGGCGATACTCGACGGGTCTTCGCCGTTACCGAGGGGCAGAAAAAACACGCTTGGACGCATGGACCTCCTCCCTGCTTCACCGAATACCATTGTGACGGAATTAAGTACCCGGTATAATATATTCATGAAAAAACCCTTCTTCCACCCAATTCTCCTGGTCTGTATAACGTTCGCTGCGGCGCTTCCCGGACCCCTTGCGGCCCAAAACACCCGTATAACGGACCTTGTCCTGACGGACGAGGTTTTCCTCGAGCTCTACCGGGGGACCGTGGCGTCGAAAAACAGGATTTTGAAGCATGAACGGAAGAGCATCTACGACAATCCCGTTATATACAGCTACATGCTGAAGCAGGGAGAGGATATCTGGACGCTGATAGCCCGGTCGAGCCTGAATATCGACACCATAGCCACGCTCAACAGGGTGGATTTCATCGGCATGCTCGGCGAAGGAGTAACGGTTTATCTGTCCGACACGCTGGGCCTCTTCTTCGAGAAGGAGGGATCCGACATTCAGGTTCTGGCGGACCGTTACTCCGTACCGCCGGAAGAGGTTCTCATCGTCGAGGACCCCGCTTCCCCCGGCGGGGAGCTTTTCTTCCTCCCGGAAACGCGCCTCTCATTTCTCGAACGCACCTACCTCACCGGAGTGGTTTTTTACGCGCCCCTCATCGGTTCGGAATCATCGAAATTCGGGACCAGGGCCGATCCCTTTGTAAACAGGGAGGCCTTTCACGGCGGCATCGACATCGCGGCCCGGGAAAAGACCAGGGTGCACGCCGCGAGGCGGGGAAGCGTTGTTTTCGCCGGAGAATCCGGGGACTACGGCAACCTCGTGGTCATAGAGCATGAGCTCGGGTATCACACCCTCTACGCGCACCTCGCGTCGATCGGCGTGGAAGCGGCAGAAGCGGTGGAGTCCGGGCAGATCATCGGAACGGTGGGAAGCACGGGACGATCAACGGGCCCGCACCTCCACTTCGAGATACGGAGGTTCGACTGGAAGCTCAACCCGGACAACATACCTTTTTTCCTGGGCACCCCGTGATAACCGGGGAACGGTCTTTGGAATAAAACAGTGCCGGAACGGCCGGCGGGATGTCCTTCGAATTCCCCCGTTATCGGGATTTTCCAAATCCGGAAGCCGTCTTACTCAGAATTCGACGCCCTTCTGGGCCCCCATACCGTTCTCATAGGGGTGTTTGACGTTTCGCATCTCCGTAACGAGATCGGCGGCCGCTTTGATCGCCTCAGGGGCCTGGCGGCCCGTTATCACGACGTGCAGGTCTTCCCGCCTGTTCTGAAGCGTATTCAGCACGTCCTCCAGGGACAGAATCCCGAAATTGATGAGATAGGTGAGCTCATCGAGAATTACCAGCCCGTAATCCGGCGATGCGATCTTCCCGCGTGCGAGCTCCCAGGCGGCGGAGGCCGCTTCCCGTTCCTTCTCGACATCTTCTCCGTTTAAAATGAAACCGTGGCCCGTAATATGTACGTCCATGAGGTCTTTGAACCGCTTCAGTGCTTCGATCTCTCCCGTCTTCCATTTCCCCTTTACAAACTGCAGAAGACATACCCGTTTCCCGTATCCCAGGGCCCGAAGCGCCAGTCCCAATGCCGCGGTTGTCTTGCCCTTTCCATTGCCGGTATATACGATCAGAAGTCCCTTTTCCATCCTTAAATGCAGCTCCTTTCATTTTCCTTTCCACCGGACCGGACCGGCGGCAAAGTGAATGTATGTAACTATCATCCGACGAGAGAATACCTGATCGGTATCTGGAAGGAGATGGGCCTGCCCCTTCCATGCTCGTAGGGGACGATACGCCTGATGAGCGAGAGGGCGGCGCTGTCGAGTACCTTGTATCCCGACGAACGCACAACGGCCGCATCGATGAGAGAACCGTCTTCATCGAGCTTGAGCAGAAGATAAACGACACCTTCCATCCCTCTCCTCCGGGCCGCCTGCGGATATACCATTTCCCGCTCTATGCGCGCTCTCAATCCTAGAATGACGTCGGTGTAGTCCGGCGTCTTTTCCGGCTCGACCGGAGGTTCCTCCTCAGCTTCCCCTTCCTCAGGAACGGGGGCACTCTCAATAACCGGCTCCGCTTCCTGTTTCTCTTCCACCGCCGCCTCTGCGGGCGGTGTTATCTCTTCGGGCTGCGGAGCGGGCTTTCGTTTCTTCTTCACCTCAGGTTTTTTCTCTTCAGCTTTTTGAGGCGTAAAATAAACAAGATCGACGGTATAGGTGTCTTTAGTGTCAGGGACCGTCCTCTCCCGCTGATACAGCAGCCGGACCGCGCCCGCATGTATGGCCAGCGATACAGCCACCCACAGGTAGAGGCCGTTGAGAGGGCGTTTCATTTCTTACGCTCGACAAGGAAGGAGATGGTCTCCGCGCCGGCTTTTTTCGACAGGTCCATCACCTCCACGACCCTCCCGAAGTCGACCTCCCGGTCCGCCAGTATGACGATATCGCGCGCGCGCCCGGCAGCGTAGATTCGCCTGAGTGAACGATAGAAACGCTCATCAGAAACGGCAAGGTCTTTAAAGATAACCGTACCGTCTTTTCCGATCGACACATGAATGCCGGGCTCTTCCTGAACCTCGGCGGTCTCCGTTTCAGGGAGTTTTACCATAATCGAGGGCCGGACGAGAAAGGACGTGAGGAGGAAAAAGATGAGCAGAAGAAAAACCATGTCGATGAGGGGCGTGAGGTTCAGGCCGAAACCTGAATCCCGGGACACGTATTCCTCGTACTTCTTGAACTCAATCATCCCTCCCCCTCGTCATGGAAACGATCTCCTCTCCGAAGTGCTTCATGGAAAAGGCGATCGCCCTGACCTTGTTCAGGTAGAGGTGATGAAAAACGAGCGCCGGAATGCCCACGAAGAGACCGGCCACGGTTGTAATAAGCGCCTCCCAGATACCGCTCGCGAGCATAGTCGGATTCACGCTCGTTGTCGACGCCACCTGGTGGAAAGCCCCGGCCATGCCCAGCACCGTTCCGAGGAGTCCGATCATGGGCGCGATCTTTCCAATGAGATCGAGCAGATGGAGGTTCCTGTTCAACCGGCTGAGCTCCCGGTCCCCCTGCAGGGATATCGCGTTCTCGACAACGTCCTCCGTGTACCTGCGCATCGTAAGCGCCTCGCGAACGACGGCAGCCACAGGCCCGGGTGTGGAAGTCGCCAGCTCCTCGGCTTCGCTGAACCGCCCCCCACCTACGTGCTCCTTGACCGTTTCCATGAACCTCCGCTTCGTACCCGCGCGGATAAAGCGGTATCCCCGCTCGATGACCACGGCGATCATGAGCACCGATCCGAGAAGAAGCGGGTACATGAGCGGACCACCCTTGTAAAAAAAATCGATAAGCATCGTCAAACTCCGTTTTGCATTTCCTGTCACCATTGTAACGCCCGGTGAATCGGGATGCAACAAAATGGCTCAGTATGCCGCAACAGCGGCCGCGCTGTCCTCGCCGTCGACCATGATCGACAGGGGACTCAATGATTTTTGCTCGGCCGTATCGGTATAGAGCACGTAGAGCTTGTTTTCTCCCGTCATCCAGTCGGCATTCGGTATGTACACATAATCTCCCGAAACGAGAACGTCGCTCCCGCCGAAGGGCAGGTCGTCCCTGTCAAGGACCTCGGTCGCCGTATAGGGCGCCGTCCCAGCGGGAGAGAAGAAGCAGGTGTTCCCGCTTCCCACCGCAAAAACCGTTCCCGAACCCGAGTCGAGCTGTGTCACGCTCGTGCCCGAGACCGCCGTGGATACCGTTCCCGCCGAACAGTCGATCATGTCTATGGATCCGGGAAGGGGCATCCACGTCGTGTAATCGTATCCCCCGCCGTTGGCCGCGTAGACCACGCCGTTCCCGGCGGCGTCGGTGCCGGCGAGAAGATCGGTGGTACCGGAGGCGGTCATGTCGAAGATCGCTGTCACGGTATCGGTCGAGGGGTCTATCCGGAGGACCTGGCCGTTCGAGCCCATTTCGTCGTAATCAGCCGCGTATATCATCTCGTCCGGTCCGACCACGATACCCTCGAGGTACCTTCCGGCTTTTCCGGCCTTCGTGGTGCCTTCCAGGGGGCCCGTAAGCCCGGAATCCGGGTCCGAGGGATCGAAGGTGTACACGCCCGTGCTCACGCCCCAGGAACGGGCCGTAACGTACGCCTTGGTGTCGCTGTAGAAAGCCATGTAACCGGCACTGATCGCATCGCCAATCCGCGTCGCTGTCGGAACCGCGGCGTTCGGGTCGAAAGTGTAGACCCCCGGGGCCGTGTTGTTGTATGACGCAACACACACGTACCCGATATCGTTATAAAAGTAGATCGCGCCCGATGCGTTCTGCCCGATCGTCAGGAGCGGTGTTGAGGACGCAACGCCCGTGGCCGGATCGAAGGTGTAGATACGTCCCTGGTTGGAATCCACGATATAAACGGCGCCTCCGGCGCTGTCCGATTCCTCCGTCGTACACCCCGCGTAGAAGAGCGCCGTAAAGGCGACAAGCACGCCCGGAACGACCCGGAATAACACCTTTCTTTTCATGTACATTTCCTCCTCATCAATTTGTTTGCATTCATTTTTATTTAAAAGGTCGCCTCCACACCCGCCCTTATCAGGGTTCCGGGTATGGGGTATCCTGCCGTGATCTCGTAATGCTCGTTAAAGAGGTTGTCGACCGCGAGTGTAAGCACGAGCCGCTCTCTCAGGTTCCTCCGGTACGATACATCCACCACGTAATGCGAGGGCAGATAGGCCGTGTTCGAGGTCTTCAGGTAGCGCAGGCTCTCGTAGTGGCTCGTGATGCCGAGAGATTCCCGCTCGCCGTGCAGTCCGACTCCGAGGTCGGCCTCGTGCACGGGTATCATGGGAAGCCGCCTGTTGTCCCCGAGCCCGAACCCGCCGGAGAGAACGAAGGAGTAGATGAAGGTATAGTCAGCGTCCAGGCTGAGCCAGGTGAGCGGCCGTACCGAGAAATTCGCCTCGACGCCCGGATAGAGACCCTCCCCCCAGTTCGTGGGTCTCCATATGGAATCGTCTCCGGGCTGCCAGAGAATGACGTCCTTCACATACCGGGCAAATCCGAAAAGGTCGAGCTGCAGCCGCTTCTCGCGCCGTGAAATGCCTGCCTCCACGCCGTATCCCGTTTCAGGCCGGAGATCCGGGTTGCCCTGGGAAAAGGAATCCTGCGGCCAGTAGAGGTCATTGAATGTGGGCGCACGGTAGGATTTCGAGATACTTGCCTTGAGCGATGTCGAGGAACTCAGGCTGTAAACAGTTCCGAGCTTGTAATTCAGGTCTCCTGCAAAATCCGAGTAGTAATCATACCGAACCGCGGGGTAGAGGGTGAGCGTGTCCGAAAGATACAGGGGACTCTCCACGAAAACTCCCCCGTACATCCGGTTCTTCGAATCGACATCCGTGCTCTGCAGGGTTTCGAAGCTGAGATTCACCCCGTATAAAAGGGAGAAAGACACGAATGAGAGCAATTCCTGCGAGAGGTCGGCGCCGACCGACGTGATACTGTGATCCGAATCCGTACCGTATTCAGGGCTGTAGTATTTCAGGTTTGAATAACTGACATGCGCCGTTCCGTCGAATGTCAGCAGATCGCTGAAGAAGCGGTCCGTGGTGAAACGGGCGCTCGACCTGAAGGCGGTATCCGTCTGTTCCGTAACGAGAAGCGGGGTGGTCGAGTCCCCGGGAACGCCCTTCTCGCTGTACACGCCTGAGAGCTTTACATGCAGGTCGCCTCCGGGACCCTGTCTGAAAAGCCCGGCCGCGAGGTCTCCTCCCAGGAGGCCGGCGTTCTCGCGCTTGCGGTCTTCGTTGTTCGTGTCCTTGAAGATATAGCCGTTTCGGGCCCTGACGAACGAGCCCGAACCCGTCACATGGTTCCGGCCGGCTTCGGTGGAGTACCGGACGGTCGCCTTCTGCGTGTCCACGAGGTCGGAGTAATCCGCGGTGTTTACCGTCTTGTCCCCGCCGAATCCCCTGACGAACTTTTTCGGAATATAGCTTCCGTTCTCAAGTGCAACCGTGAGATGTCCGTCCGCCTCTTTTCTCGTTATGATATTGACCACGCCGCCGACCGCGTCGGCACCGTAGAGCGCGCTCGTTCCGCCGCGGACGACCTCTATACGCTCTATGGAATCGATGGGTATGAGCGAGAGGTCGACTCCGCCGTTTTGCGCATTGTTAATTCGAACACCGTCAACGAGCACGAGCACCTGCTCGGACGTCGACCCCCTGACAGACAGGCTTTGAAGAGCGCCCTCGGGCCCGTAATCCGTAACGGAGATACCCGCTTCCCGGTCGAGGATATCGGCCGTGTTCACGGCGCCGCTCATCCGGATGTCCTCTGATGTAATGACGGAAACATGTTCCGGAACGAAGAGGGTTTCCTCGAAGGTCCTGGTTGCCGTGATTACGATCTCATCGACCGCGAGGGGGCCCTCATCCGCTCCATCATACGGCGCATCATGCGTCGCATCGTCGGCCGGAGCGGTTAACGGGATGAGCAATATAAAAAGGGCCGGGATTATTCTCTTCATGGCGTCGCTCCTCCTTGTTAAAGGAATAGCGAGCCCTCTAAGACCTCGAGTCTTCTATCAGGATTGAAATAACGGTAGGCTTTCTAAGTGACTGCACCGGAATGGTGCCGTTGACGGCATGCCCTTATCTCTCCTCGAAGTCAACCGACTCAGAAGGGTTTCCTGGCTCCCGGATCAAATTACTCACAGCGCCTTCTCACCTTCCGCCCGGTATTCCGCATAGGTTGAACGAGCGATGCGCCGGAGCAGCACATCTGGCAGGCTCAACTTCGCGAAGTCGAACGAAAAGCAATGGCTTGTCGCTGCTTTCATCCCCGGTTACAGTGGCGGGACCGCTGCGGCATTTACCGCATTCCGCTCTTCTGAATCAGGGCTCTGATTTATTAATATCAGCTGAATATAAAAGCGTCAAGAAATTTTTAACGTACCGCCCGTGATTATCCGTTTCCGAACGACGAATAGGGTGAAAAAGAAAACGAAGGGCCTTACAGTTTAGGGTGAGCTTCTAGTTTTATTTATTACCATAGGGTAGTTAATATACATGATTGTTATTTATATTTAGTTTTATTAATTAATGAAGGAAGAGGATGAGGGAGGCACTATCTCGCAACAATCCACAGCTTAGCCATTTAAATTTGCAGAGCATTTTAGACTTCACCTTCACCGGAAATAGCGCGCCTAATGTATGTGAAAGCTCCACATTATACATATTTTTTGGAACTCGAAATTCGCTCAGTTTATTGACTTATCCGAAGGGGATAGATACAATGAGGTCATGACCGGATACCTTCATAACTTCGGTTCCTGGTTTCTCGGGATCCTCAGCGAAGCGGCAAATTTCTGCGGCTACTTTTTCCTGGTACTCAAGACCCTTTTCGGGAGGAAACCGGGCTCCTACCGCTCCGGCCTTACGGTCCTCTTCAAGCAGGTACTCTTTACAGGCGTGGATGCACTCCCCCTCATCGCGCTTGTGTCCCTTGCCATCGGCGGAATAGCAATAATCCAGTCCCTCTCCATACTGCCGCGGTTTGGAGGTGAATCCTTCGTCGGTAAGATTCTCATTACCGTCATCGTAAGGGAGCTCGGCCCGATCCTCACAGGATTTATCGTGATCGGCAGGTCAGGCACGGCAATTACGGCCGAGATCGGCAACATGGTGGTATCGCACGAGGTGGAAGCGCTCGAGTCAATGGGTGTCGATCCCGTCAGGTATATCGTCATACCGAGAATATTCGGGGTAACCGCCTCCCTCGTGAGCCTTAACATATACTTCGATATCTGCGCCATTCTCGGCGGCTTTTTCGTATCGAAGATGGTGCTCGTGACCAGCATCTTCACCTTTCTCAGGCGCATGCTCGACGCGGCCCAGGCATCGGACCTGTGGCTGAGCCTGCTGAAGGGGTTCGTATTCGGCATTCTCATTTCGCTGATATGCACTTACAGGGGGTTCTGCGTCAGGACCTCCTCGACAGAGGTGCCTCAGATGACGACAAAGGCGGTTGTGGATGCGATTGCCGCGGTTTTCATTGCGGACGGGATTATTACTTTCATGTATTACGTGTAGCTGCTTAAAAATCTATCTCGGAATACCGGTTGCCTTAGATGGGTAACATCATAGAGGTCAGAGACGTATCGTGTTCATTCAACGGTGAAACCGTTATCGGCGATATCAGCATGGGGATTCCCCGGGGAGGGCTCGTCGCGATTACGGGTACCTCGGGTTCAGGGAAGAGTACGCTGCTGAAGATCATGGCGGGCCTGATCGTTCCGGACAGCGGGACCGTTGAAGTCGACGGGGAACTCATCGGGTCCGTCTCCAGAAACACGCTCTTTCTCATGAGGCGCAAGATGAGCTTTGTTTTTCAGGACGCCGCGCTCTTGAGCAACCTGAACGTTTATAACAACATTGCCCTTCCGCTCCGTTATCACTTCGGTATGGATGAAAAGCTGATAGAAAACAAGGTTTACGGTTTCCTCCAGACATTCGATCTCATGCGTGTGCGCAATACCCTTCCCGCACACCTCTCCATGGGCCTGAGGAAGCTCGCCGGATTCGCGCGGGCCCTCGTCGTGGAACCGAAGATCATCTTCTTTGACGAACCCATTACGGGCATCGATGCCATTGCGCGCAGGAAGGTCATAGAAAGGCTGCTGCCGCTTAAAAGAGATCCCGAGGTAACGATCGTCACGGTAAGTCACAACCTCGATTTCATCAAGAGTTACGCGGACCGCATAGCACTGGTACATGAGCAGAGGCTCTTCGCCTACGGGACCAGGGAGGAAACGCTATCGTCAACGGATCCCGTTCTGCAGACCGTGCTCTCAACCATCGTCGATGAGGAATCCGCGGAGGCCGACGAGGTATTAGGACTGCTGACGGGCGAGTTCTGATGCCGATAATGAAGTGAAAGGAACGTGAGGATACAAGGGGATCGCACCCCCGCCCGTGACCGGATCGATTCCCGGTTCAAAGAAACCTGAAACCATTAAAGGCGAAGGGACGCGGAGAAAGAGGAAAGTATCATGTCTTTTAAATTCCAGCACCTCGAAAAAATCGTCGGTGTGTTTCTGACCGTCGTAATTCTCGTCATCGTGATCGTCGTCGTGATCATAGGCAGGGAGCAGCGGTGGTTCGAGAAGAATTACGAGTACTCGACGAAGTTCAGACGCGGCGAGGGTATATCGATCGGCATGCCTGTCTCGATCAAGGGAATACAGGTCGGTGAGGTAAAAGAGGTTTTTCTGAACGACGAAAACTGGATCGAGGTCAACTTCACCATATTCCAGGAATACGCGGAGCGGATACGGAAAGATACGGTAGTGAAGCTACGCGCTCCACTGATCGGCGCCAAGGTACTCGAGATCATACCGGGTCCGGGGGTGGAAACGCCCGCGCTCGTATCGGGGTCGTATATCTGGTCGGCGGACAGCGACGAGGGGCAGAAAATACTGGCACGCAGGCTGGCCGATGAGAAACCAGACCAGATAACCCGCGTTATGAACAACGTTGAACTCCTCACCTACAACCTCTCTTCCGACGACGGGAGCCTCAACAGCACCCTGAACGAGGTACAGGATTTTTTTGTCATGCTCTCGGACGAGGAGGGAAGCCTCAACCAGATGCTTCTCTCGCTTGAGAGTATCATGAAGAGCATCGAGGACAAGGAGGGAAGCATCGGCAAGCTCATGTCGGACGATTACGAGCTCTATCTCAGCATTATGATGCTGATGCAGAACCTCAATGCCATGATCATGAATTTTCAGGAGCTGTCAAGCACGCTCGCGGAAACGTCCCCGGAGATCAAGGCGGCCATCGAACGGAGCAACAGGACGATGAAAGAGGCGATAGGCCTCATCGATACGCTGCAGCATAATTTCTTCATTCGCGGTTTTTCATCAAAGAAGAAACAGGAGGCGACACCCATCGAAAGCTCGGAACGTGAGGGCGGTTACGGTCCCGCGCCGGTAAGCACTAGGGAGGTGTCTGAATGAAATCTCCATGCGTCATTATCCTCCCCTTACTCCTGTTCTTTCTGTTTTCATGTGCGTCCGACAAGCCCGTCATGATCGTCAAAGACGGGGCGCGTGACTATGAGGAGCTCGCCCTGGAGCACTACAACAGGGGGGATTACGAAACCGCAGTCCTCTATTTCGAAAAGGCGCTCGAGGAGGACCAGAAGGTAAACAACCTGCCCGGCATCTCCTCGGGGCTTCACAACCTCGCCCGGTGCTACTCCAATTATGGATATTACGACAATGCGAGAAAACTGCTCGCCGAGGCTTTGATTGTAAACGAGAAAGCGGAAAACCCAGGCGGTATGGCGGACAATTACGTACTGCTCGCAAGGATTGAGGTGCTGGAAAAAGACTACGACAGGGCCCTGGAACTGCTCGACAGCGCGTACGAGCTCTACGAAAACGACAGGGATAAAAAGGGCATGGGCACGGTCCTCAACAACAGGGGCTCCATTTTCATCAAGATGAACGAGCTGGATAAGGCGCAGGATTCCATTGAGTCGTCCATCACCTATCAGAAGAGAAAGAAGAACCATTCCGGGCTCGCCGCATCATATAACAACCTCGCATACCTCTACGAACTGCTCGGAAACGGGGACAAGGCGGTGGAGAATTACTTCAAGGCGCTGGAAGAGGACAAGCATTTGGAAAACAGCGTGGGGATTTCCTCCGACCTGCACAACATAGCCCGTTACTATAAGGGGGCAGGGGAATTCGAGAACGCACTTTTCTACTACAAGCGCGCGCTCGAGGTGAACCAGGGGATCGCCATGATCGAGCGGGTAAGGGACGACCTCCAGAATATCATCGACATACTCGGTTCCATGGGAAGGGAGGAGGACAGAAAGATATATGTAAAGGCCCTCGAGGACCTCGATCGCAAGCAGTCCGAGAACGATTAAAGGTGACAGTTCCTTTAGGAACTGTCACAAAAGGAACTGTCACCATTTCATTTTACAGCACGTCGAGCACCGGAACGGTGAAGAGCCGCAGGCCCGCCGATGTGAATGCGGTCTGCAGGTCACGCGCCTTGTCGAAGAGCTCTTTTTTCTTGTCCTCTCCTATAACGACCATGGTGGCGTTGTTGAGCCCCGGCCATGTATGATCGCCGAGATGGGGGTCGTGACGCCCCACCCCGACGGTATCCTTCCACTTCGTATAGTGCTTTATAGCAAGGGCCTGCAGCATGTCGTTCACCTCTTCATCGATAGCCCTGTCGTGGATGATAAAAACCATTATGTCATTCATTTTGCCCGCCATCCCCCCTTCTCTGAATTCTCTTCTGCACCCTCTTCTGTTTTCCCGTCTCGAACATCGCGTAGAGAACGGGGATGAGAACGAGCGTGAACACCGTTGAAACGAGAAGCCCGCCTATAACGGTCTGCGCCATTGGGGAGCGCATCTCGGCGCCCGACCCGATATTCAGGGCCATGGGAAGGAGCCCCAAAACGGTGGTAAGCATGGTCATGAGAATGGGCCTGAGCCTCGTCCTCCCCGCGAGCCGCACCGCCTCCAGGAGATCATGCCCGCGCTTGCGGAGCAGGTTCGTGTAGTCCACCAGTATGATCCCGTTGTTCACCACGATACCCGTGAGCATGACCACGCCGATGCCGGAGATGGCGCTGAACGTGGTCCCGGTGATGATGTGCATCCAGACCACGCCGATGAAGGTCATGGGCAGGGTGAACATGATAATGAAGGGATCGAAGAAGGACTCGAAAAGGGCGGCCATGATGAGATAAACGAGCACGATGGCGATGAGCATGACGAGCGTCAGCTCCCTTATGGTATCCTGCAGGTTTTCCCACGAGCCTCCGTAGGTGATGCTGAATCCCGGGGGAATCACTATCCCGGCCACCTCGGCCTTTATGGCATCCACCGCGCCCTTGGTATCGCCCTGTACGCGCGCGTTCACGTACACCACGCGTTCCTGCTTCTCCCTGTCTATGGCAACGGGACCGTACCCGCGCTCGATATGCGCGAGATTGGAGAGCGATACCTGGCCTCCCATCGGGTTCGTGACCGAAATGAGGTCCAGGTCCTCGATAGAAACCCTGTCCTTTTCCTCGAGCCGCACGAGCACGCCCACTTCCTCGCCCCTGAGCACGATGCGGGCGGCTTCCTCTCCCGCGAACGCCCTTCTTATGGCCTGTCCGACCTGATAGACGCTCACTCCGAAAACCGCGGCCCGGTCCCTGTCGACCCTGATCCGGAACTCCGGCAGTCCCTCCTCGCGGGATACCCGGACGTCCGACACGTTCGACACGTTCTCCATGATGGTTTTTAGCTTGTTCGCAAGAACCGTTCCCTGTTTGAGGTCGTAGCCCCTGACCGCGACGCTCAAATTGCCTCCACCGCCCGCGCCTCCTCCTCCGGTGGAGAAACGTACCTTGACCGCCGGAATCTTTCCTATCTCACCGCGGAGGTACTTGATGATGTCCTGGTCGCTCCTCTTCCTGTCGCCCTGGTCCACGAGCGTCATCCACAACTCGGCCCGATCAGGCGCCTCGATACCCTCCATCTCCCCGCTTCGACCGATCTGCATGAAGGTTATATCACGCTCCGGAATGTTCTCCTCGATGAGCTTGTATATTTTATTTACGGTGTTTCTCGTGATCTCTATTCTCGTACCGGCCGGCATGGTTATGTTCATCTGTATGAATCCCTCGTCCGACTGAGGCATGAACTCCGCCCCGATGACGCGGAGGAGCATAATGCTCACGATGAGGGCCACAACCACGAGCCCGACGAATACCCAGCGGCGGCGCAGCGCCCAGTTCAGCACGCCTGAATAGACGCGGTCGAGAAAACGCATGACTCTGCCGCGGGACATGAGCTCCGCTTCGATATCGCGCAGCGAGCTCACCCTCCGCTTCAGCGCGACCTTCCTTATCCGGCTCGTCAGCATGGGAATGATGGTAAGGGCCACGATAAGGGAGGCGAGCAGGGAGAAGGTGACGGTAAACGCCAGGTCCTTGAAGAGCTCGCTCGCCAGCCCCTTGATAAAGAAAACGAGCGGGAGAAACACCATGATCGTCGTCAGGGTCGAGGCGATGATCGCGTTCGACATTTCGGAGGCGCCGAGCTTCGCCGCCTCCTGCGGCTTCGCCCCGAATTCACGGTATCTGAATATGTTTTCCAGAACCACGATCGAGTTGTCCACAAGCATGCCGATACCGAGCGCAAGCCCTCCGAGCGACATCATGTTTATCGTGAGATCGAAGAGATACATGAAAACGAAGGTGGTAATGAGCGAGAGCGGAATGGATATGGAGATGATGAGGGTGGTCGGCAGGTTCCTGAGAAAAATGAATATGATGAACACCGCGAGCACACCGCCCACGAGCGCAACCTGCCAGACGTTGTTTATGGATTCCACGATAAAGTCCGCGGGCGAGTAGAACTTCGATATCTCGATATCCCGGGGAACGGAACGCTGTATGGCGTCGAGTTTTCTTTCTATGAGTCTCGCGATCTGAACCGTGTTCGTGCCGGACTGTTTCTGTACCACCATGATGAGTGCGTCCGCTTTCTCGACCTTCGCACTCATGTCCTCCTCGACGTAACCGTCGTATACATGCGATATGTTTTTCAGGTAGATCGGAATGCCGTTCTTGTTGTCCACGACGATGTTCTCGATCTCCTCGATGCTCGTGAACTTACCGAGCGTGCGGAGGGCGAGCGTGGTCGCGCCCTCGTCTATGGTTCCACCGGAGACGTTCATGTGCTCGGCCCTGATGATGTTGATAATCTGGTCGACGGACAGCCCGTACGACGCCAGCGTGGTTCGGTCGAGGTCGATATGGACCTGCCTCTCCTGTCCGCCCCACACTATAACATTCGCCACCCCGTCTATCTGCTCGAGGTTGCGCTTGATGTCGTTGTCTCCTATATAGCGGAGACTCTTTAAATCCCTCCCTCCCTTTACCACGAGGATCATGACCGGTATCATGGAGGGATCGAACTTGAAGAGCACGGGCTGCGATGCCTCGTCCGGGATATAGTCACGCACCAGGTCGATCTTCTCCCGCAGCTCCGCCGCTGCCTCGCCCATATCGGTGCCCCACTCGTATTCGATCGTGACCATGGTCTGACCCTCGTTGGAGGTCGACCGTACCTTTTTCACGTTGCTCGCCGAGGACGCGGCATTTTCGATGACCTTGGTCAGGTTCTCCTCCACCTCCTCGGGTGCAACGCCCGGATAGGTCGAGAATATGGAGATAACGGGGAAATTAATATCCGGTATGAGGTCGATGGCGAGCTTTCCGAGCGAGTAGATCCCGAGCACGATAACCGCGAGGAAGATAACGGCCGTCGTTACGGGCCTGTTTACCGACAGATCGGAGAGTTTCATTCGTATTCCTCCGTAACCAGGACCTCGTCGCCTTCATCGACATTGAACTGGCCCACGACGATCACACTGTCGCCGGGCTCGATCCCGGAGAGTACGGAAACCCGTTCTCCCTCCCTGATGTCGAGCTCGGGCTCCACGAGATGCGCCCTGCCGTCCCTGACCGTGAACGCGACTTTGCGTCCGTCCCTGTCGATCACCGCGGCGAGGGGTATGACGACCGCGTCCTGCTCGCTCCTGATCACTATCCTGACCTCCCCGAACATCCCGGGTTTCAGCAGGTAACCGCGGTTTCGTATCCCGATGCGGGCCTCCCTCGTTCTCGACAGAGGATCGACCACGGGACTGAGATAGTCTATCCTTCCCTTGAACACCTTGTCGGAATAAGCGACGACCTTGATAAAAGCGGGAAGCCCGGTCCCCACGCGCTCAATATCGCGTTCCGGAACGTGGACCACGATTTCGACGGTATCCATATCGATGATCTGGAAGAGCGGAACCTGGGGGGTGACATAGTCACCGTTTTCAACGAGCACGTTTTTCACCATGCCCCGCGTCGTGGCCTTGACTGGAGTCGGCGCATAGGACATGCCGGCCTCTGAGCGGTCTATGTGCGCGAGCACGTCGTCCTTCTCGACAATACTTCCCTCCTTGACCTCGATGTCCTTGACCTTTCCCATGACCGTGGTAAAGATATTCACCTCGGATACGGGGATGACGTCGCCGTTCAGTATCAGTGCGTCGTCTATGGACCCGGTGACGGCCTTCTGTACAGCAACGGGAGTGGCGGTGTCCACCTCCTCCTTCCCTCCTCCGAACCGTTCCATCCCCGGAAGAGAGGCGAGATCGACCTTGTCCTTGTAGCGGTAGTAGGCGACCCAGCCGAGGCCCGCCACCACGATGATGATTATCAATACTATAATGACAGATCTTAGACCCTTTTTCATAAATCCCTCCATCTATCCAAATCGTTTATATGTGTCACAGCCTATCCACCCCAACGGCATCGTAAATTCCGTCTTTCCGTATCAATTATCCATGTTACAGCCTATCCACCCCAACGGCATCGTACAGGTCGAAAAGTGCGTTCTTGTAGCCGTATACGGCCGTGAGATAGGCGAGCCGCGCGCCGTTAAGACGTATCTGCGCATCATCGAGCGCCAGGTTCGTAATCAGGCCGTTCTCGTACTGTTCACGTGCCGAGTGATAGAGCTTGGACGCAAGCTCCACGTTCTTTTCGCCCGACCCGATCTTCGATCTCTCCTCATCGAGCTGAAGAAGTATTCTCTGTATATTGAGCCGGATACCGCTTTCGATGGAGCCCAGGCCTACGCTCAGTCCCTCGAGGTCGAGCTGGGCCTTTTTTACCCCTGCGTTTTCACTGCTCCAGGGAAAGAGCGATGAGAGCTGCATGGTAAAGCTCAATCCCACGGTGAGATCGCCGTCCCATGCATCGTCGCCCCAGTACTTGTTATCGCCCGTGACAGAGTCATACCCGCTTGCCAGCGTGTAATTCGCAAAACCGGCGATAACGGGCCTTTTCTGGCTTCGGTTCAGGTCCTCCGTCCTTTCCGCGAGGCCGATGGTCGTTTTATATGCGTTCAGGTCGTAGTTTCTCTCCATGGCGGCGGTAATGACTTCGTTCCTGTCCAGCTCGACGTATTGCGGTTCGAGGGAACCGACGAGATCCACCTCGTAGGTCCCGTCGTCCTCTATACCGAGCAGGTCGAGCACCGCGAGCAGGGCGAGATTGACCTGGTTCCGCGCCGATATGAGCTGGGGCTTGAAACTCTCGAGGTCCGATTCAACGCTCAGAACCTCGAAGTCGGGAACGAGCCCGGCATCGAAACGCTGTCGGGCCACCGCAAGCGCCTCCTCTTTCTGCACCAGGGTTTCCTCCTGAACGGAGAGAACCTCACGCGCGAGCAGATACCCGTAGAAGGCCCTCTGGATTCTAACCGAAAGCGAACGCTTTTCCTCTTCGACCGCAAGCTCCGCGGCCGTCATGCCCGTTTCAGCGAGCTTGATGCCGCTCTTAACCCTCCCGAAAGTCGCTATGGACTGCGAGACCCCGGCCGAAATCGAGATCGGGTCTTTCGCCATTACGTAAGAACCGGGTATGGTAATGGGCGTGCCGAAACCCATATCGATCTCCGTATCCGGCGTCTTCTTCTGCTCGAAGAAGTGCGTCCATGTTGCGGATGTGCTGACCCCCGGATAGAGGGAGGCACGCGCCGAAGCCACGTCCGTACGCGCGGAACCCGCGGCGAGTATCTTCGCCCTGAGGGTCTTCGAGTTTTTCAGGCCGAGGCCTACCGCCTCCTCCAGTGTGAGCCTTATGGTCTCGGCCCTGAGAGGCGCGGGTGAGAGCCGGATAAGGACGAGCACCGCAGGAATGATGACCACCATTCGTTTCCATATATTTGTTTTCATAAATATTCCCCGTCGAAGTCTTGTTATTTCCTTGTCTATTGAATACTCTCATCAGAATTCTATTTATAAACTTAAAATGACGGTTTTTATTCGGTCACCGTTATTTTCCTATTCCGTTTAGATATATATCCATGATCTCCCGGGTTTTTTCTAGCTATTTTCCAATTCCGTTGATAAATATATCCATAAGCTCCCGGGCCTTTTTTCTAGTATCGAATCCCCCGTCTCTCTTGAAAACAATCATCCACTCGATCATCTGGTACACCATTCCGTGATAGGCGATGACGATATTTTCCGTGGACAGGTCGCTTCTGAAAATTCCCCGCGTCTTTCCCTCGTTCACGATATCGGTCTCCGCCCTGATGAGTTCCTTTACCTTGACCGATATCTCCTCGAAGAGGTTCGTGTAATTACTGAGCAGGTTGTAGTTCAACACCGCCTGGTAGATGGTGAAAAATTGACTGTTCTGGAGAAAAAAATCGAGCTGCATTCTCGCCATATTCTCCAGCATTACCAGCGGCTCCATGTCTTCCGAAATGTTTTTCTTGAGGATCTCCTCCAGGTCGTAAATAATCGACATGATGGTGGAGTGAAAGAGGTCTTCCTTGTCCTTGAAATAGAGGTAGAGCGTACCCTTCGCTATTCCCGCTTCACCGGCTATATCGTCCAGCAGGGCCGGTGTATACCCGCTTTTGGAGAAAATCTTGAGCGCCGCCCTGATAATGTGCTTCCTCTTTTGCTCTCTTCTATCATCTTTTCCAACGGTCATGGGGCCATCCATAGTTATCTGACTGACTGGTCAGTCACAATAATGGTATCGCATTGAATATTCGTCAAGCGGTTTAACCAATTCTTAACACATTTTTTTCAGGACCCCGATGTACCTCAATATATATTTCTTGAAACTCAGAATTCGCTCCACTATACTTAACTGTCAATTCACACGATTGAGAGGAAACGGCCGTGGATCTTTTCAAGCCCCCGAAGCTCTACTTCTACCGGTTACTGCTTTTTACCCTGCAACCTTTCTATGTAAGGATATTCAGACTCCACGGGGAGGGCCTTGAAAACGTGCCGCGCGAGGGTCCCCTGCTCTTTGTTGCGAATCACAGCCACCTGCTCGACCCCTTCTTCATCGGAGCCGTACTCAAGCGCCCCGTATTCCAGATGGCGTCGAACGAATTCTTCAGGAAACCGCTGATGCGGCGCTTTATGTGGGCGATGGGGGCATTTCCCCGGAAAAAGGGCTTTGTGGATTTCAAATCCATCAAGTACGCAATACAGGTGGTAAAACGCGGCCACCCCCTCTTCATATATCCCGAAGGCGGAAGGAACTGGGACGGCGAGACCCTTCCCGTTCTCAAATCCACGGCCAAGCTCGTCAAGCTGTTAAAGGTGCCCCTTGTTACCGTGGTCTCAAGGGGCAACTATCTCGTGTATCCCCGATGGGCCGACGAGAAGAGAAAGAGCGATATCGAGATTGTATTCTCGAAACCGGTGACATTCGACAAAAGCACTCCCGATGACGTCATTATCGACCATATTCAGCGGGGTATCGACAACAACGACAACTATACGGAGCGCGAGCACATCAGTGGGAAAAAACCGGCCGGCGGGCTGACGCGCCTCCTGTGGCGATGCCCCTCATGCCGCCTGCTCGAAGGTCTCGAGGAAATAAACGGAGACACGATCGCGTGCAGGGGCTGCGGTAAAACCTGGGAAGTCAACCTGCACTGCCATATGCGCGAACCCGGGGGCACATGGCGGCCCATCAAGGAATTCGCGGACCTGATGTTCAGGAAGGATGAAATCGTTCCCATCGAAACATCCCGGGATACCGGTGAAACCGTGTATCTTCAGTCAAAGGCGACCACGCTCTACAACGAACCCCGCTACCCCAGGCTGAAGAAGATCGGTACCGGAACACTCGAGCTCACATCGCGGGGCCTCCGCTTTGTCATTCGTAAAACGGGGGAGATCCGGTTCTTTAAATTCGAAGATATCAGGGGACGATCCACTGAAAGAAACACCTTCTTCCAGATCGTGCTGGATGACGATATCGCCCGGTTCGAGATGAAAAGCGAGAGCTGCTACAAGTGGGAAACGTTCTACGATTATGTCAGGAAAAAGGGCGGGTTCCGGGAAGTGGGGGAATAAGGCCGGGAGACGACCGGCGGGTCACGGTACACGTTTCAATGGTTCCGGTACGGGCTCAGAAAAAGGCGCACTCTTTGAAGTTCATCTTCCGCTTGTGATCCCTGTAAATACGTGCCGCTTCGTAGTAGCAATCCGTGCTGTGATAACCGCTCTCGATATCCGCCCGGTAGAGCTCGAGCAGTTTGGGAAAATAGGGCGAGGAAAAAAGCCTGTCTCGTGCGGCCGGGCCCATTCTCTTGACTCCGTTGAGTACCATGTGGTTCCCGACGAGGAATGAAATCTCTTCGATATCCTCACGGCTGAAAAGAAACCTTCTGAGAATCCTCTCGGCGATCTTCCGGCTCTCATTCGAGTGGTTCGGGAAGCGAAATCCCCCGTTGCGCGTCCTCGTCCCGACCTTCCCCGTATCGTGAAGGAGGGCGGCCATCATGAGGTTCCGGTCCGGCTTTTTCAAGCACTTAAGACAGCGCATGGTATGATGAAATCCGTCCCCCTCGGGATGATGGTCCTTGTCGTGCGACACCTCTTTGAGCGCTGTCACCTCAGGAAGAATATGCTCAAGCACACCCCATTCATCGAGCATGGAAAACGCCCGCTGAGCACTTCGCCCATCCTTCGGCTCCAGTATACGCAGGAAACAGGAGAGCGCGTCCCTGTCCGGTTTTTCATAGGAGGGAACCGGCGCCCTTTTTAAAAACCGCGAGAGCGGCCTGTCGATCTCGAAACCGG
>Ga0272442_10003361_pt1 | contig 22550 bp, 11 predicted proteins | sample SSMForm2O_FD_200262 | JGI IMG/M metagenome (GOLD analysis project Ga0272442, IMG submission 200262) | Marine sediment archaeal communities from Little Sippewissett salt marsh, Falmouth, MA, United States - SSM-Form-2O | ecosystem: Environmental > Aquatic > Marine > Wetlands > Sediment ...
GCAGAACTCCTCCGGTGTCTTGTAGGCAAAGGGCAGGTAGCCCTCGAAGATCTCGTCGAGCGGAAGCATGGCGAGGCGGCTGCGTGCCTCGAACGGGTCGTCGCCCAGCTTGCACCAGTTGCTCCGCACGAGACGGCACTTCTGCTGGTAGATGTTGTTCTGGAGCTTGCGGATCTGTGCCTGGACGGTCTCCCGCGACGCCGTGAAGGACTGTTTGGCATCGCCGGTGAGCGACTTCTCGATGTCGAGGCTCATGGCGGTCATCATGGCCTTCCCCACATCGCCCATGGCGATGAAGTTCTCGAAGATGTCGCTCCCCTCGACCTCCTGGCGGAAGGTCTTCCAGTCGGTGCCCTTGCTGGCCAGGTCGCTCGGCACCATCTGGGTCCAGTAGCGCAGGTACGGGCCTGCCACATAGGTGTTGCAGGCGGCGTTCCAGTGCTGCCACATCATCTTGAGCTTCTCGCGTTCGAGCACGGTGCGCTTCTCGTCGGCGAGGGCGCTTCCTGCCTCCGAGCACATGCGGAAGATCGAGACGATGGCCTGGGGGTGGTACTTGGCGTCGAAGTTCCCGCCCTTGAAGTTGGTGAGCGGGATCTTGGGCCGGACGGCGGCCTGGAGAGCCTTCGATGCCTCGCCAACGGCGGCGGCCACCTCGTCCTCGCTCTTGGGCGCCTTGTTGAGCGACTCGAGGAGCATCCTGTAGATGCGCTGCGGCATGGCCAGTTTCCTGGCGGTGAAGGCCGAGACGGTGGATGCTTCGGCGAAACGGAAGGCTTCGGGCTTGAGGGCCTTGAGCTCGTCGATGCCGGCGCAGGCAGCGGTCACACGGTCCTCGACGCCCTGGATACCCTTGGCGAAGGAGCCGATCTGGGCGGCGGCATCGTCTTTGGACCGCTCGGCATCGCCCAGCCGGTACATCATGAGGCGCAGCTCGTAGAGTCGCAGCGACCGTCCGTCGGTCGTCTTCACCAGGCCGTCGGTGGTCAGGCGCTCCCAGAGGGCTTTGGCAATCTCGACTTCGCTGAGGAACTCGACGTCGACGCGGCGCACCTCCTCACCCACGGTGGCGAATTCAGCTTGCGATTCGAGGCGCTTGAGGGCGCCGTCGAGCTGGCCGTTGACCTTCGTGGCCAGCGCATCCCAGCTCTTCTCCTCCAGCGTGGGCTTGCCGATACCCAGGATGTCCTTGACCGCGCCGGCAACCTTCTCCGCGCCCTCCTTGGCCTTCCCGACCTTCGGCGGCACGGCGGGCTGGCCTGTCTCGGGCTTGGCTGCGGGGGTCTCGGGGGGTTGCGCTTCGGGAGCCGACGCGATGCCGGCCTGCACGCGGAACTGGCGGAACGCCTCGGCCACTTCCTTGACGATGGCTCCGGAGGTCTTCTCGAAGACGGGGTAGATCGGGCCGTCGGGGAAGTTGGCCAGCTTGGCCTCGGTCGTGGTCTTCACGCGGTAGAGGTCCTCGAGGCGCGTCTGCCAGGCGGCGAGGGCATCCTTGATGACGTCGACTTTCCGCTCGGTCGGCCGCTCGAGCCGGGGGGTGAATTCGTCGTCCACCTCCAGGAGCTTCTGCTCGTTGTCCTTGAAATCCTTGAGGAGCAGTTCCTTGAGGTCGATGATTTCGTCGAGCTGCTTGGCGGCCCGCTGGCCTCGTCCCACCCAGTACTTGAGGTAGCGTTCAAGGCCTTTGTCGATCGCGTGGTAGGCGGAGTTCGAGCCTGTGCGGACGGCTTCCCTGGCGGTCTTGCGACCGTCGCCCTCGTACATGAGCTTGAGCACGCCGTCCATGGGCTCGCGGTCGTGGAGGTATTCCTCGTAGTTGGCTCGGTACATCTGGTACTGCTTGTCGGTCTTGAGCTCTTCTTCGGTGGCGTCCTTCTTCTCGGGCGATCGATGGAGTGCGCACTGGATGAGAGGCTCGAGGTCGGGCACGTCGCCGGCGGGGTCCTCGATGCGAACCAGCTCGGCCAGGGCGGGGGTGAGCTCGGTGGGCCAATCGGGCGTGTCCTCCATCATCTTCTGCCGCGAGGCGTCGATGAGTGGCCGGAGGACGCCGCGTTCGAAGATCAGGCGCTGCGCCTCGTCGCGGTTCTCGGTCAGGTTCGTGCTGCCAACCTGTGCGAGCCAGAAGACCCAGGGCACTCTGATCGGCTGTTGGCCCAGCTCCACGAGCTTCCCGTGGTATTCGGCCAGGCGCACCTCGTCGTTGCCCACTTCGAGGATGGTCTTGCCGCCATAGACGTAGTCGGTGCTGCCGATGTGGTCGAGGGCGACGATGGGCCGCCAGTATTCCTGCGAGGGGTCGGTCTCGGACGCCCGCCAGTTCCGCGCGTCGGCGGCCGTGACCCAGAAGTCGCGGTGGACGCCGATGCTCTTGCGCAGGCTCGTGACGCCGAACCAAGTGAAGACGGCGAGCACGAGCACGCTGATGAAGCCTGCGGCGAGCACGACGCCCTTGCGGCGGCGGCGCTGCCGCCCTGCGTTCGCCGCGCGCGTGACCAGCCCCTTTTCCTTGAAGGCTTTCTCGAGGAACATGTCCTTGAGGAAGTAGGAGCGCTCGCGCTCCCACTGGCGGCCTTCCTGGATGGACTGGACGGGCACGCCGAGGGCTTCGGCCAGCTCGTCGTCGAGCACCGAGCCTTCGCGCATGGACGAGGTGAAGTAGATGCCCCGCAGGAACAGGGGCTTGCCCGTCCATTCGCCGCCGGCAAACACGTGGTCGAGGTAGTGGCGCAGGCGGGGTGCGATGCGGGCGAGGCTCTGGGGGAGCGCGTAGAGCGCGTCGACCTGCTCGATGCGCTGCCCGTTCGGGTCGTCGGTGTGGATCGGGTCGATCATGAGGCCGAGGCGACGACGCCGGAGGCGGCCGCACACGGTCTCGAGATGCTGGCTCACGGTTTCGGGGTTGAACCGCTCGTCGAGCGGAGCCGGGTTGGACCAGCCGAGGATCTGCTGCTGGAGGTCGGGGTCGGTCACATCGTCGAAGAATTCGCGGAAGCCGTTGATGAGGTCGCACTTGGTGATCATGACGAACACGGGGAAGCGCACCTCGAGCACGCGCTGGATGCGGTGGAGTTGCTCGGCGATCTTGTTCGCTTTCCCCTTGATCTGGTCTGCCGTGTCGGTGATCAGGGTATCGGCGGGAATGACCAGGAAGAGGCCGTTGATAGGGCAGTTGTGGCGGTAGGTCTTCAGGAGCTTGAGGAACTCCTCCCACTCGCCGGTGCTGCCGGCCTCGACTTCCTCGAACATGAGGCGGCCTGCCGTATCGAGGATCACGGCGCGGTCGGTGAACCACCAGTTCATGTTGATCGTGCCGCCGGCTCCCTGGAGGGCGTCGTGCAGTCCTGGCGGGAAGCCGATGCAGGAGTGGCGGACAGCCTCGGTCTTCCCGGAGCCGGGCTCACCGACGATGGCGTACCAGGGCAGGCTGTAGAGGTTCTTGCCGGCAGCTCGGAACTTGCCGACGCCGGTCTCGAAGTTCCTGCGGAGGTCGTCGAGGGCGGCGCGTCGGCTGGCGGCGCTCACCCCTTGCGGGGCAGCGGCGCTTTGGCCCACGATATCGCGCTCCATCGGGGCCGATCGGCGTTTCCTGGCCCACTTGACCAGGAGCCGGAAGGCCATGACGATGAGGAACACGACGGCGATGCCGATCAGGATGACCCACATGGATCGGCCGATGAAGCTGCGGAGCATGAACATGATCATGAAGATCGAGCCGCCGCCGCCAACGACGAGCAGCCCCATCCTCAGCGGCATGGGCAGTCCCGCGCACCCCATCATCAGGGTTCGTAGCATTCTCATTTCTGGGCTCCCTCGGCGGCCTCGGCGGCCGTATCGGGCTTCGCGTCGTCGGAGGTCGCGGCGGTCTGCCTGTGGGCGACCACGTCGTTGAGTGCCTTGACCAACTCCTCCGATGTCCACTGGAACAGGAAGATATTCGAGATGAACAGCACAATGATGAGCCCGATCAGCGTGATGGCAATCCCCAGCAGCTTCATGCCGGGTGGCTCAACCAGATCGCTGGTGTCCACGTGCTCGTAGGCTTCCGGGCAGATGCGGGTCTCCACGTCGGTGTCGACCACGCCCTGAAGCCGGGCGGAGATCTGGAGCATCTTGTTCCGCAGGTACTCCTGCTGGCCTGCGTAGAAGCCCGTGAAGCCGAGGCCGATGCAGGTGTAGAAGACGCCTAGGCGCTCGGAGGCATCGGCCGAGCTGTCCTCGAGGGTCTCGTCGAGGAGCTCCCAGAAGCGGTCGTCGCCGGCCAGTTCGTCGAGCTCGAAGGCCTTGCGGTTCCTGTGCCATTCCCGGGCGAAGTTGAGCTTGCTCTCGGAGATCATCGAGTCGACGAAGAAGATGAGCACGCGCTCGGTCTTTTCGTACTGGCTGATGAGCCTGGGCTCGGAGGCGGCGCGGGACCGCATTTGGTCGAAAATGGCGTCGATCTCGGTGCGCACGCGGTTGTACTCGTGGCTGCCGCCCTTTCGTGCCGAGCGGTTGAGACGGCAGACGTAGAGGAACAGCGGTTCGCACAGGTCGAGGAGTGTCATTTCGTCTCAGCACCTCACTAGCTACACCGATTCGCTGGCTGCGGCGAGCGGCGTGGGGACAAAGAAAGGTCGGTCGGCTCGCGTTCCCCTGGCTCCGCAGCGCCGGGCTCCACAGGGTCACTCCTGCGCGCCTTCTCCTGCCATCGTCATGTAGAGGGTCACGGCGTAGTCGGCCGTCTCTACGCCGGTGAACCGGATCGCCATCGATTTCTCCTGCCCGATGCGGTCCCACATGCGGCGGCTCTCGGCGCGCAGGAGCCGGAAGTAGTGGAGGCCGCGCTCGGCGGGGAGGCCGAACGGCGGGAAGCGTTCCTCGTCGAGAAGAATGCCCCAGATGGCCCGGTCGGCGAGGGTTCGGGCCATGAGCTTGAACTCATCGCGGTTCTCGATGAGCTTGACGAGCTCGGCGGGGTCCTGCTTGGTCTTGATGCCAAGGAAGTACTCGTTTGGCTTCGTGAGGTGTTCTTCGGTGAGGTTGGCCACGAGGACGTTGCCCTCGAGCTTGAAGGGCACCTTGAGGACGGGGATCGGCCCCTTGCCGCGCAGGAGCCGGCGGATCTTAGCCATGAGTTCGAGGAAACACACACCGGGGTTGTCGTGGTCGTAGTCGGCCACGGCGTACTGGTCGTCCTCGGGGTAGAGGGCGGCGAGGTGGCTGAGCAGGGCGCGCAGCTCGAGGTACATCTCGAAGGGGGTGATGAGGGGGGCCTGGACGAGCTGGCGCAGGTTCCCCGCGAAGCGGTTGAGGATCGTGAGGCGGAGGACCTGCTCGAACTGGTCGCCGCGGATCGTGTCGAAGCTGAAGCCGCGCCGCATGATCTGGTTGACGAGCTCGCCGCGGGTGGCCTCGACCTGGTGCGCCAGGTCCCGCACCTGGTCGCGGAGGATGGGCGAACCGTTGAGCACGAAGCACGGCGGGATGAACGCGGGGTCCTGGCGCGGAAGGCCCACGTCCTGGTCGGTCGCGTGGCTGATCCGCACGAGCGGCAGGACCTCCATGTCCGTGCGGTCCTCATCCTCGAACATCAGCCGTGAGTTGATGCGGCGCACGAGGACGGGCTGCGGGTTCTCGCCCGAGTTTTCATCGAACCACTCGACGTCGTGCACGCGGAAGAGCCGCTTGACTCGGGCGTCGGCCGTGCTGCCTCGCTCGATGGTGTTGGCGCGCGAGGCATACCATAGCGGCACGCCGAGATGGATGGTGAAGGGGGCGCTCGTGGACTCGAATGCGTCCTTGATGTCGAGCGCCGGGAGCTCGGCGTTCTCGGGGACATCGACGATGAGCCCGCTGGGCATGAGAACCCGCAGGCGGTCGAACTGCACGAGCATGTTCTCGAGTGCGTCGGACGAGAGGCGGTAGTCCACAAGCCCGTAGGGATAGGGCATGGCGAGCCGCCGCTCGGTGGCGAACTTCTCGTTGACCTGGTGCTGCATCAACTGGAGGTGATGCGGCTGGAGGAAAAGGCCTTCGTGCCAGTGGGCTTGACCGAGTTTTGCCATGACGAGCTCTCGGGGGGCTTCAGTGTCGGCTCGAGCTGCGGCGCTTCATCAGCTCTTCCACAAAACGCTGGACCTTCTCGTGAATGGCCCCTTCGACTGCCACGTCGTTGAGCTTGCCGGCAAGCTCTCTGTACTTGCGCCAGCACTTGACCTCTTGGGCGACGAAGATGCTGCCCTTCTCGAACTTCACGAGGTCTTCGATTTTGGCGGGCGACAGTGGGGTCATGAAACTGGTAACGACGTCGGTCGCGGCGATCTTGCCTGCCTGCCCGAGTGCAACGACCATGGAGGCGATCATGTGCCGCAGCTTGAGCAGGTCGTCCTCGGCCTGTACATCGCCTACGCCCTGGTCGCCCGTGACGAAGCGGCTCAGGATGTGGCGGAGGGCCGAGATGCTCTGGAACTTCGACTTGGGGGCCAGCTTGCCCCACGTGCGCCAGACGAGGGGGTCGAGGCTGCACACGAAGTCGGCAAGCACAGCGAGGACGGTGAGCGTGCGGAGTGCGTCGAGCTCGGCGTCGGGCTTGAGGCCAAGGGCTTCGCGGAGCCGCTTGAGGGGTTCCTCGGGCATGGCCCCCTGGGCGCGCGGGGCGAGGCCGGCAGCCTGGAGCTGGCGGGTCAGGCCCGGCCTCACGTCGTCCGGAATGTCGGGTGCCATGTCCACGAGGCGACCGACGAGGAAGCTGGGGTCCTGGAGCTCGCGCTCGTCGGTCCGCGAGCGGGTGACGGCCTCCTCGGGGGGCCGGAGCTCGACGTTGGGGTCCCAGGTGGGGAAGCGCGCCATGAGTTCGCGGAGAAAGGCGTCGCGCTGCTCGGGGAGGACTTCGGCCAGGGCGGCCTCGACGGCTTCGGACAGGTAGCCCCGCCGCACGTCGGGACTCTCGTCGGCGAAGTCGATCTGGATGAGGCGCAGCCGGTTCGCGGCGGCAGCCACGAGCCTCGATCGGTCATCCGTGTGCTTCGCCAAAGCCCGTACCCCCTTGCTGATGCACAGCGAGACGTGCAGCCCGGCCCACCGCACGCCATATTATATAACCTCTATCTCCGGGTCGCAAGACGTGAATATCACACGAGCGACCGGGGGCCGCAGGCGCGGGCCATGGCGCGGTGCGCTACGTCACTGGAGTCCTGTGACGTAGCCGTGTCGCTTCAGGACCCGCGCGACACGCGAGACGGGGGCATCGCGCGGTGCGGTGAACGCGAGGCGGAATCCCACGTCGGAGTAGCCTTGTCTCGCGGCCGCCAGGTCGACCTTGAGGGCGCGGTCGAACGGCTTGTCGGCGCCGTTCCACTGCTCGGGTGGGGAGAGGGCTGAGCCGCCGATCACGGCCAGGTCCGCAGCCCCCTGGTCGAGGAAGCCGCGGATGGGGTCGGCGGCGACCTTGGCGGGGTCCTTGAACGCCTCGTCGAACGTTGCGGCGCTGTTGAAGACGATCTCGGCGACGTTGCCGACAAGATGCTGCATCCCTGTGCTCTCATCGGCCTTGGCGAACCACAGTTCCCCGTCCGTGGCCGTGCTTGCGGATGTGGCCGCCGCGCCCCTCTTGACGCCGGCCGCCTCGGGCGACACGAAGATGCCGGCATCGGGCCAATCCGCCCGCCGTCCGCCCTGGACGAGGGTTTGTGTGTAGGCGTGCTGCTTCTGCCACGTCTTGTCGCGCAGGTTGCGGTCACCCGGCCCCTTGGCCTTCTCGAAGGCGTCGAATGCGCCGGCCCATTCCGTTGCTGCCGGCAAGCGGCACCCGAGCAGGCGGGCGACGTAGAGAGCGGCGTCGGGGGAGACGTATTGCATGGGATGGCTTCGCGAGGGCGATTTCGGCTTCCCGTCTGGCGGGTAGGGCTTCACCCCAGGCAGCTTCACAAGCCAGTAGCGCGAGGGCTGGAGCGAGCTTCCGTCGCGCGTCGGCTGCCACACGCGCGGGCCTTTGCGGGGGTCGATGCCCGCCAAGCGTGCCACATTGAGCAGGGCGGCCACGTCCTGCCACTTCTGGGAGGCGCCCACCAGGTCGATGAAGAGGCCGACGGAGACCTCGGTGGTACCGATGTAGACGGCCTTGCCCCCGCCGCGTGGCTCGACGCGGACGAACGAGAGCTTGTAGGGGCGTTCCGACCACTCGTAGTTGGCCGACTTGCCGTCCTCGCTCACCGTAGGCTTCCAGGTGCCGACCTTGGATGCCGCGGGGCCGGTCTTCTGGAGGCCCTGGCCGGGCGCGTCGTCGCCGGCGGCTTCGAGCACGGCTTTGAGGTCGGCGAGCAGCTTCGCGACATCGCCCTGGCCCGCTACGCCGCCGCCGAGGCCACGGACGGATGCATCGAAGGCTCCCACGATGCCGAGCAGGTCGTCCTTCTTCGCGCTCTCGGGCAGGGCGGCGGCCTTGGCGCGGAAGTCGTGGAGCAGGCGCCAGAAGCGGGTGCGGGGCGAGAGCTTGTCGACGTCGGCGGCGAGCTTCGGTGCGAGGGCGAGCGCGGCGCCTACGAGGGCATCGCCCTGGGCATCGGGGGTGGCCTTTGCCATGACCTTCTGGAAACAGGTCTCCCACCGCCGCGGGCCTTCGGCGGCCAAGGCGCCGTCCACCCAGGCCACGGCGTCGGGGGTCTTGGCCTTCACCTTGGCAGCGGCGGCAGCCACCTTGCCGCGCAGATCGGCCTCGAACTGGAGTTCCGCCATGTCCTTCGGCCAGTCGGGTGTCTTGCCGAGCCTCTCCCAGACGATCATCGTCACCTGGGGCGGGTCGGAGGGCTGGATCGCCTTGGCGCGGGCGACGAGCTGGGCACGCTGGAGGGCTTCGAGGCCCAGGATGGCGCGCCCGCGCTGCACGGTGGCCGCAAAAGGCTGGAGAAGGCTCTGCGAGACCTTCTGCTTGTCCCACTGCTCGAACACCTGGCGGAGCGTCTTGTCCGCATCGCCGGGCTTATCGTCGGGCCGGTAGCCGCCGTCGACGAGCCGCTGGACGAGCTTCACGTCGCCCTGGACTCTGCCGACGACGCTGAGGAACTGGTTGTAGTCGGCGCACACGTTGCGCCAGCTTTCGCTCTGCTTGAACTGGCCGAGGGTCTGGGCGGGGAAGCCGTCCTTGGCCCAGGGCACTTCGCCGATGGCCTTGGCGAGGGCTTGCTCGCGGCTCTTGCCGCCCTCCTGGACGAAGGCGGGCGGCCAGTCGGCAGGTGGTGCGGGGAGGCTGCCCGGGTCGTCGAGTCCCTTGAAGAAGGCCGCCAGGTCCTGGAACTTGCGTCGGACGATGGAGTCGAGCCTGCGGTCGGCCTGGAGCACGGGGACGGGATAGATGAGCAGGAGCAGGTCGCGGCGCTTGACCCATCCTGCATTGATGGCTGGGGAAGTGGCCACGGTGGCCATGGTCTTGATCTGCTGGAGTGCCTCGGCAATGGTGATGCGGCGGTACTCGGGCGCCTGCTTGAGCCAGGCTTCGAAGGTCGCGCGGTCGGCCGTCTTGTTGCTCTGGAAGGTCTTGTGGACGGTGCTTTCCTTCCAGAAGCGCTCGCGGTCGATCTCGTCCCATTCGTCCTTGACGAAAGTGCCGAGCCTGGCGGCGAGGGCGCGGAGCGTGTCGAGATGCTTGGGGAGTGCCGCGCGGTCGGCCCCGGCAGCAGCGCGCTGTGCTTGCGCGAAGGTGCCGAACTGGGCGAGCACAGGGTCGCCCGAGCCTTCGATGGTGGCAGTGAGGGCTTTGATCTGGTCCTCGAGCGTGCGGATCTGCTTTGCGAGGAGGCCCTCCTGTCGGCGCCTGGCCTCGGCTGCGACCTTGGATCGGAGTGCAGTGCGGCGGCCCTCGGCCTCGATCATGAGGAACTCGCTGCCTAGGCGCGCCTGGATCTTGCCGTCCGCCTCGAGTTCTGCAAGATCGGCTGGCCAGGCGGGCTGGAGCTTCCCAAGGCGGAGCCAGGCGGCCCAGACGACCCCGCGGTCGCGGCTGCGGGTGGCGGCCTGGACGAGTGCCTTGCGGTCATCGAGCGCGCTGGCGGCCTCCAGCGCGTCCATGCGGTCGGCGATGGGCTTCACTGCGGCCGAGAGGGCGGCATCACCCTTGAGGAGCGCGCCCTTGAGCGTAGCAGCGGATACCTGTGCGAGCGTCTTCCCTCCAGCATCGGCAAGCTTCTCATCGGGCAGATAGCAGACCTTCAGCGCGTCCTCGATGCGTGCCACGCTGACCATCACCTCGCCGGTGCTCTCCCGCCAAGTCTGGTAGGCTTTGGCGATCGCATCCCATTGCGTGGTGAAGGCAGGGGCGGCGAGGTCCGGCACGTCGCCCATCCAGGGGATGGCCTGGAGGCCCTTCTGGAGTTGTCCCTCGCGTTTGGCGGCAGTTCGGCTGGCGAATGCAGCGTACCAGGGGCGTCCGGCGAGCTTGGCTGGCCCATCGGGCAGACCCTCGGGGAGGTCGTTTCCAAGCTTCGCGAGGGCCTTCTGGAGCCTCTCCACCTTGCCGCGCAGGGCGAGATACTTGTCGGGGCTGCTGCGGAGTTCCTCGGGTCGGGTGGTTCCGACGATGGTCTTGAGGCGCTTCCCCCACTCCTGGTTGAGGGCGGCGCTGGCAGGGAACTTGAGGGCGAGCACACCGGCAAGCCAGCGCTGCGGGTCGCCGAACCAGTTGAGGAAGGCGGCGTTGACCTCTTCCTGGAGCTTCTCGGCCTTGCGGCGAGCATCGGCGATGCGGGCTTTGAGGTCGCCTTCGTCCTTCTTCACGTAACGCCCCTTGCGCAGGGCGTCGATCTGGTCGGTCACCTGCTTGAAGTTCCCCTGCCGGAACTTCGCTGCCCAGGCCACGACCTCCTGCCTGAAGCTGGGGTCACACTCCTTCTCGAGCCTGGCCACGTCTGCTTCCACGCCGCCGAGCGCCGCAACGACGGGGTCGACCGGCACCCCGATGACGTAGTAGTTCTTGACCTCGGCGAGCCATTGCCGCAGGGTGTGCTCGGTGACGGCGCCGTCGAAGTTCCGGTGGATCGGGCTGTCCTTCCAGAACGTCTCGCGGGCCACCTTGGCCCAGTCGCTCTTGAGGAAGGCCTCGAGGGAGGCGGCAAGCTGCTGCACAGCCTCAAGCTTCTTGCCGAGTTGCTCGACGCCTTCGCCTTTGGCGCCGCCGGCGTCCGAACTGGTGGCGGCGGCGACGTATTCTCCGAAGTGTTCGAGGATCTTGTCGCCCGAGTCTTCGATGGTCTTGCGGGCGGCCTCGATGCGTTCCCAGGTGTTCTCGACGCTGGAGCGGACTCGGTCGAGCTTGCGGTGGAGGTCGAGCACGCTGTCGGCGGCGGTGGCCAGGTTGGCCGGAGGGTGCTCCTTCATCGTGAACTGTGGCTTGCTGAAGCTCACGAACGATTCAAGATAGGCGGCCGGGCTTTTCCAGCCGCGCCCCGACCAGGCCGTTGCGAGTGCGCGGACGTCCTCGGCCTTCTGCCATCCACCGGCAACGAACGTGGTCTCGACGAGCTCGACGACGGCGAGCGCGCCGTTCGTCTCCTGGACAGCGTTGCGCGTCTTTGCACCTTCCGGGGGGGCGGCCATGAGGTCCTGGAGAATCGCGCTGGGCTGGCCCGCGATCTCGCGGGGGTCGAGGCGGCGGCTCTCGGCCTCCTGGAAGGCCTGGACGATCTTCTCGAGTTCGGGGTCGGCGCGCCAGCGGACGCGTCGGGCCTCGGTCATCTCGCTCTGGAAGGCGGCGAACCAGTAGAGATAGGCGTGGCACAGGTGCTGCCAACGCTCCTGGCTGAAGGCTTGGGGGCCATTGCCGCCGTTCCCACCCCCGTTGCGGTTGATGACAAAAAAGGCCACGCCCGCGACGATCGCGAGCACGAGCACGCCGGCGACAGCCAGGATGGGGCCTTTGGATGCCGCGGCCTCGCGAAGCGGCTCAAGCTGCTCGGCGATCTGCTCGAGCGTGAAGTCGCCGGGGTTCATGAGCAGTTGGCTGCACAGTTCGCGCCAGCGTTCGCCCTTGCGGCCGAGGCGCTGCCAGGCCTCGGAGGGCGCCACGGCGCGCTGGCCGAGCCGCTGCGGCGCCTTGTGGAGAACGAGCTGATAGATCAGCTCGCCGACGGCAGCGACGTCGCCCTCGATGGCCGCGCTCAGGTCGAGCCGCTCGCCGGGAAGCGGGTCGGTCAGGTAGACGCGGGTGCGGCTGATGTCGTCGCCGCTCGTGATGAGCACGTTGGAGGCTTTGAGGTTGCCGTGGGGCCGTCCCCGCTCCTGCTTGAGCTCCTGGAGGCCGAAGACGACGGATTCGACAATGACGTGGATGGTGCGGGTGTCGAGCTGCACGCGCATGAGGTCTTCGGCGGAGTGTGCGTAGTAGTCGGTCACATAGTAGGCTTCATCCTCGTGGGTGCCTGCATCGTGGATGGGTGCCCAGTGTTCGCCCTTGCCCTGGGCCAGCTCGCGCTGGAGGCGTGCGGCATCGAGGAACTGCTTGAGGCCGGCCTTGTCCTCCTGCTCGCCGACCGTGAAGTCGATGGGGTGGAAGACTTTGACGACGAACTGCTCGAGCTCGTCGGACTCGGCGCCGACGGGGCGGGCCGTCCACACCGTCACCAGGCCGGTGTCAGCCGTGCTGCTCACCGTCTCGTAGCCGCCATAGATCGCCATGATGCCAACCTTGTGCTGCCGGGTGGCGGGTCTGGAAGCCGTCTATTCTGGCTTGGGCGGAGTGTGGCAGATGAGCCCGCTGGGCGTGATTTCGAGCCAGATGACGCGCTTGCCCCAGAAATAGCCCTTCCAGCGCTGCTTCTCGAGCGGGAGGATGTTGCGCCGCAGATCGGCGTTCCCGAGTTGGTCTTCGAGCACTCTGGGGTAGTTGACCATCGCGAAGAGCTGTCGCGACCCCTTCGCCTCCCATTCGCTCCAGATCTGGTGGGATCGGTAGAGGATCTGCCGCGCCGGCTGCTCCTCGCCGAAGGTCATCACGTGTGCGTACCCCTTGCGGACCGCGGTGATGCGCTGCGGGTGGTCGGGCTCCCAGTACTCCGTCATGGACTTGCGGTACCACTCGGGGTACTCGACCTGGTTGACCCCGATGAGGTTGACCTCGACGGAGGGGATCGTGCCGAGCTCTCCCTTGAATCCATCGCGGTCCAGGGTCACAACGACGTCGAACCGCCCCATGCCCGAACAGCCGACGATCCCGAGGAGGAGCAGCAGGGGCGTGAGGCGACGAGCGCGGCCTGCGAGCGATGCCATTCTGGCCATCCTAAACAAGAGGAGCTGCGGGAACAGAAGCGGGAAACGCAACACGGCTCTGGCCGCGCTCCCCCACGTCGGGCTCGGGCTACGCGGGTCCGCCGGCCTCAGAGCCGTCGGGCGAGCCGCCCACGTGGCCGCGGATAACCGCGTAGATCTCCCTGTTGAAGCGCCAGTCGATGACGATCAGGCTCCGGGTTCTCAGCAGCAAGCTCTCGAGATCGCTGAGAGCCCGGTCGAACACTTTGTGGGGCCCGCCTACGGGCGCGTCGCCCAGGTCGCGGCACGTGCTGTCCGGGCCTACGCCGGGGAAGGTGCGGACGACCATGGCCAGCGTGTCCCACCACAAGTCGGTCGGCACGAGGTCGAAGGCATCCTCGGGCGCCACGTCTTCGTAGGTGAGGCGCTGGGGGCCCAGGGAGAGCACCCAGCGCTTATCGGTGTCGAAAAGCCTGCGGATCCGCGTCGCCAGGTCGGTCGTGCCGTCGTGATCGACGGCCACCTGATGTGCCAGGCTGAGGACCTCGTCGAGGGAGACCGGCAGGCTGGTCTTGTTGTCGACCAGGAGCGTGCGCACGGCGAGCACGCCGAGGCTGTAGAGGTCGCACGGCGTGCTCAGGAGGGGGACGATCTCGAACGGGGTGTTGCGCAGGGGCACGCCGGCAGCCGCCTTGAGCGCGGCGATCTGCCTTTCCTCGAGCCGCTGGCCGATGGTGCGGAAGCGGATCTCGCCCGTAGCCAGCGCCGATTCGGGGTCGAGGTACCCATAGAGGTCCATCCGATCGTGGCCCAGGTTCACCCGCAGCCACAGCAGGTCCATGTGTCCCGCTTCGAGCTTCTCCTGGGTGTCGAACGTGCCCTCGAGGATGGACTGCTCGCGCGTGCCGAGGACAACCTCGCGGATGCGCACCGTCCCTCGCCCGCGGATGGGAGCTCCGGCGGAAGCCGGACGATAGACGGACGTGCCCGCGGAGCCTGCCCGCAGGTAGTAGCGGGCATCGCTGGCCACAATGGGCAGCGAGATGGCGTCGCCGGGGTTCGAGAGGACGCTGCGAGCGGTCCACAGGAACGGCAGCCCGTGGCCCGGGCGTCCCAGCTCGATCTGGAAGCTGTCCGCACTGAGGTTGAGGAGCGGGCGCTGGTGTTCCTCAGCCACGGAGCGCACGCCCCCAATGGCATCGGCCAGGAGGCGCAGCTTGAGGTGGAACGTCTCGATGATGCGGCCCCAGCGGCCGTGTTCGCCGAGGAACACGCGCCCGCCGAGGGGCAGCGCGGGGTCGGCCTCGTTGAGTTCCTTGGGCGTCACGCCCGAGGGGATGGCCGTGCGCCCGTGCAACTCGCCCTCCCACGTGGCCCCGCTCAGCAGGTCGCTGAACTCCTCGTAGCCCACGGCGTTGTACTCGCGGACGAGCATCAGCCCGCCCGATGCGTTCAGGGGCACCACGCCGCGGTGCTCCCGCAGCATGTCGTCCATCGACCGGGTGTTCGTGTTCGTTGGGGCGTCGGGGGTCACGGGGACGAACGTGGTCTGCTCCCCTTCCTTGGGCAGGAACAGGTAGCGGTGAAGGGTGCTGCTGTAAGCCGGCAGGCCCATCTTCGTGAGCAGAGCGTCGTCCCGGCACAGGGTCCAGTTCTCCTCGACCACCGGGTCGTCGGGGTGGACGGGCTCGAGTGTGGACAGATCGAGGAAGGTGGGCAGCGGGTGAGCCGTCTCCCAGCCGGTCCTCACCACGCCGCCGGCGTCCAGAGCGTCCATGACCTGGAACTGGTGGGTCCAGCGCTCGTCGAGCACCCTGTTGGAGAGGGCTTCGCGGCAGGCGGTGACGGTGGTGCTGATCGAATCGAGGTCCTGCACCCAGATTTCGACCCAGCGCTGCACACGGCTGCCGGAGTCGAGCACGCACCCGAGGAACACGCGAGCATCGATGTGGTCGCGGAGCATGGCGAGATGGCCGCCGATGGGGTCCGGCTCGCGGCGGACGAGAGCGCAGATGCGCAGGGGGGTGTGGATCTGGTCGGCGCTCACAGGGATCGCGACGTAGCCGTCCGGCAGCCCGGCGGGCAGGTCGTTGGCATCGGCACTGGTCATCGCGGCTCCTCCGGAGCCGTCGCAGGCAGGCCGCCTTGCAGCGCCCCCTGCCCCACCGCTCGTGGCGGCACGTGCTCCGACTCGTTAAGCGACCCGGTCACAGCAACTCAAGGCGGCTCATGGGGAGCGGGTCGCGTTGCAGTCGGACAGCGACCCTGCCGCCCCGCCCCGGAGGAGCCCACTCTGGGCCATGCCTCCACTGCTCCGGCGAAGTTACAGTATAGTCGGGAAAACGAACCTGTCAACGACTTTATGGCCCCCACGGCGTGCATTACCCCACACAATGCCCCTGGAGCAAGGCGCCGCTATCCGCCGGGGCCGCACTACAGTCGTCCGGGAGCAGGGAAGGGAGCCCGGGCCACGCCCTCCGGGCAGGCTAGCCCCCGATGAGCGTGGTGCGGGTCGGAATCAGCGGAGGCAGGCCGAGAAAAGCCCCGCAGGACGTGAGGTCCATCGACATGACCCATCGAGCCGCGGGCTGGTTGTTGATCAAAACGGTCATGGAGCCCGTGACGATCTTGGGGTTGGGCCCGACGGGCGGCATGGGCGGGTGCACGGCGCCCTGGTTGATCGCCCCCGAACAGATGCACTCCATCGTTACGTGGGCCGCCGGCTGCCCTTCGATGACCACGGGCGGCGGAGGCCCGAAGATGACGCCCGAGGGCACAATCATGTCGTGCGTGAGCATGTCTCCGACGCGGGCGGCTGGGAACATCGCAGCACTCCTCTGGCCTGATACACGTCAGCTTCTGTATTATACCGTGCCTTTCCCCAAATGCAACGCCCCGTCACATTTCCCCGGCTTCGCGGCCCGGAACGCGGATCGGCGGGGCGCGCGCTCACTGTGGCAGCTTGTCGAGACGGGCCAACCCGTCCTGGAGCCTGGCCTTGCGGGCAGGGTCGCGCTCGCCGGCGTGGGCCTGTTCGAGGACGAAGCGGGCGACCTTTGCATCCTCGGCGTATCGGACGACCTTGGCCGCGAGGTCGCGGCGGAGGTCGGCGTCGTCGGCGGCCAGGAGCTCGGCCGCCGCAGGCACGGACGGGCGGCCGATGTGGATGAGCGCCTCCATGGCGGGGTAGCGCTCCCAGAGGGGCTCGGGCTCCCGGATCGGCGGCCCCTTGGGCTCGAAGTCGATGCGCTGGATCAGGGCGCCCACGCCCTCGGCGAGCCGGTGGCGTCCGATCAGGTAGATGGCCCCCGCCTGCACGGCCTCGGAGTCGCTCGTCTCCAGGTGCTCGATCAGGGCGCGGGCCAGGTCGGCGCGCTGGGAGTCCACCTGGGAGAGGAGCTTCATCTGATCGTCGTCGCTCAGCGATGCCAGGTTCTTCATCATGCCCATGATGCGGTCTTCTATCATCTCTCCTCCTTCCGGGCAGGGGGGTCAGGGAGCGGAGTAGTGGTTGTCCGTCGGCCCGGGGAGCGGGGAAATCGCGCCCGTGCTCAGTTCCTTGTGGGTCACCTGGGGGGTCTGATCGCGTTTCCAGCGGGCTCGCCAGTACCAGCCCGCGTGGTCGGAGCATCGGTCGCCGTTCCACTCGACCCACTGGCGGAAGTTGTCCGACCGCTCGTAGGAGTCGGTCACGCCGAAGTCCGCGATGTTCGGCGCGTCGCGGTCGTAGATCTTGTCGTCGTTGTCGGGCGTGAGCCGCTGGAATGAGGCGTGCGACGTGTCGGGCTGCCAACTCGTGTCCCATCGGCTCGTATCCTGCGCGCCGTCCTCGAAGTCCCGCCGCATCTTCTGCCGCTCGAACGTCCAGCCGGCCCGGACGACGGCGTGGACACCGGCGGGCGTGATGGTAGCGACGGGCACGACTTTTCCGACGGCGGAGTTCCCGCTGTCGTACGACTGCGCACCGAGGGTCTCGGTGCCGTCGTATCTCGAGCCATACTGGACGGCGTTCGCCGGCGTGGTGCCGCTGGTGTGGTTGGTCACGGTTGCCCAGAGAATCCACACGTCCACATGGTCGGTCACGCCGCCGAGTGCGGCCTCCACGTGGTACCTCGTGCTGGTCGACCGCGAGAGTCTTCGCTGGTTCGGGTGGCCCGTGACGGCGGAGCCGGAGTCGCCGGACCAGGCGATCTGACGCCAGGTCTCCTCGTTGTTCGGCGTGGTGGTGGCCTGCACGATCACGTCGTCGGTGGATTTCTTGACGGCGGCCCAGTTCTTGGCGCCGGTGACGTTGGTCTGTGTGGCGTTGTCGATGACGGTGAGGCTGACGAGCTGGGAGGGGGTGGCGTGTGGGCAGGGCTCCTCGGAGCCGCCGGTCTCGCGGTCGGAGGGCGGGCTTCCCTCGACCCCGCCGCCGTTGGCTTCGTAGAGGTCCATCCACTCGCTGCGCAGGGCGGCCTGGTCGGGGTCGGTGGCGTCGAGCGGCTGGCGGTTGCCGTCGGCGTCGTAGAGGGCGTTGGGCCGCGGGTCGCTCTCGTGGCGGCTGTAGAGCTCGTCGTCCGCTGCGCGGGTGGCCTGCGGGTCGAGGGGTCGCGTGGCTCGGCGGCTCATCGCTGTGCCTCTCGGAGTGCGAAGGTGGCGTGGTCGTCGATCCAGTCCATCTTCCCGGTCCCTGTGAGGCCCTCGGAGCGCAGGATGTCGCCCGCCCAGGAGGTCTGGGGCTCCGTGTCGAACTCAGCGCCGAAGGTGACCATGCACTCGAGGTAGCGGCGGACGTCGAACTCTTTGGTGACGCCGTAGGTGCGTGCTCGGTCGATGCCGTCGCGGATGAAGGCCCGCAGGTCGGGCTCCTGCATCTTCTGTGTCTGCTCGGGGAATCGCGACCGCAGGTGCGCGACCATGCGGTCCTCGAATCTATCGAGCATGTACTCGCTGAGTGCCTGCATCTGGGCTTTGCGGATCTGCATCCCTGGGAAGTCCCCTCAGGTGAGGAGTGGCCGGCGTTTGCCGACGCAATACGCCAGATCTCCCGGCCCAGCCTGCGCCAGGACAGCCTGGAGCGACCGTCCCGATTATGGGGCCGGCGCACCGCGATGTCAAGCATCTTCGGAGATGCGCGTCGGAGCGCATTGAGGGGTCGCACGCGCTGCGATGGCCTGCGCCGAGCCGCGCCAGGGCTCAGCCCAAGTCGTCGGTGTCGGGAGCGTCCAGGTCGGAGAGCGTCCAGACTTCGCCGAGCTGGATGCGCAGGCCCTCGCGCCGGCCGTCGAGCTTCAGGTAGGGGCAGTTTCCGTGGCCCTCGTGGAGGGCGAGCTCGGGGTCTCCGGGTGCAATCCACTGCACGCGGCCCTCGCCGATCCACCTCGCCAAGTCGTAGTCGTAGTCGATCTCGGGGTCTTCGGCTTCCCCCCACTGCACGGCTCCCTCGGGGGAGAGGTATTCGTAGGATCCCATGCCCCAGGTGTCGGGCCGCAGCACGTCCTCGGGCAGGGGGTCGGCGTAATAGGCGATCGGGAAACCTGTGTGTTCGCCGACAGGAACCGATGAGACGACGGCCACAAGCCCTTCCGTGCGGAAGAGCCGCGATATGACGTAGGGCACCTCGGGGCCGGGCTTCACAAGGATAGGGATCTCGGGCGGCTCGCCGCCGAGCTTCAGAGCGCCCGACAGGCCGTAGAAATGAGGGCAGTGGGCCTCGGGGTCTGGGCGCAGGGGCTGGTCGGAGTCCCACCACAACCCGTCGATGCCCAGGTTGTCGATGGGATAGACGAGCGGTTTGCGGCAGAAGGGACATCGGCTGATCGCCACGCGCGGCAGGCCGGCCAGATAGTCCTTGCGGATCTCCTCGAGGCGGTCGGAGATCTCATCGAGCCGCTGACCGATGGACTCGCTCTCGTCCTCCCCCACGGCCTCGTAGTCGCCATCGAGCTCCTCGAACTCGGGCATGAGCTCGAAGGCTTCCTCGAGCAGCGCGGCGCGCTGTGTGGGGGTGAAGCTCTCGGGCACAGGGAGTCTCCTTTATGGGCGACGGCCTCACTTGGGCAGGGGCCGGGACTTCGGCCGTGGCGGCACAGGTGTGGCGTAGGTCTCGCGGAACTGGTAGCCGGGGCCGAAGGACGCGAGGGCCTCGCCCCTCGGCCTGCTGCTGAGCTGGGGCGTCTTGGTGTGGCCGTCGACGATGTTGTAGTACATGTCCTGGTTGCGGCGGAAGGTGTCGGGGCTGTCCTTCGGCCAGGACATGTGGTCGGTGTGCTGGACGTTGATCGGTCCGCCGCGCAGGTCCTTGCACACGGCGGCGCGCTCGGTGTCGCTGAGCGGCTGGCCGAAACGGCCTTTGAAGTCGAACAGGTCGTTGTCACCGGTGAACGCTTTGCCGTACCCTGGGTTGGGCTTGCCCCGGATGGTGGCCCGGTTGTCGATGACCAGCCCATTCTCCATGCGGTAGCGTCCGAGGTTCTTCTTGAGCCGGGCATGCTCCGCGATGTCCTTGGGGTCGGCCTTGCCCAGGCTGATCCTCTTGCCGAGCTTCTTGAGCCGCCGGTTGAGTGCCTTCTGCTGAAGGACTTCGTCGGCGCGGGACTGGAAGCGCCCTGTGATTTTCTTGTAGAGCGTCTCGTCCTGGGCCTTGATGGCCTCGAGCGCCGCCTTGTCGGGCAGCTTGGGCTTGAACCCGCCCACCTTGCCGATGTCCTTCGGGTTGGCGCCCAGATAGTCGACGTCGATGCGGTTGAGCGTCTTGTTCTTGACGAAGCAGGGCTTGGGCGAGTGGCCGCGGTTGCGCCACTGGACGGACTCGGGGTTGGTGGGTCGGAAGCGCGCCCACACTCCACGCTTGTTGGCCACGCGGAAGGCCTTGCGCGCCTGGTTCTTGCTCATGCCGGCCACCTGGGCGGCGCGGGTGATCCGGAGGTTGCGCTTGATGCGGGCGGAGGGGTTGAGCTTGAACCACTGCTTGGTGAGCAAGCCGGTGGTCTTGTGGTAGGATCGACGAACGACGCGGCTGACGTACTTGCGGGCGGGCTTGAGCTTCTTGCCGACCCACTTGAGGCCCCGCTTGACGAAGGGGATCTTCCCCGCCACCAGCAGGGCGGCGTCGAAGGCCATGGCCCAGGCGGCGGCGGTGGCGGCACACTTGTAGTTCACGGGGTCGCCGCGGCGCCACTGCTCGAAGCAGCTGCCGGCGAAGGCGCCCGCGCCACTGCCGATCACGCCGCCAACGTAGGCACCAACGGGGCCTCCGACGAGCGTGCCGACGGCCGTGCAGGCGCCGGCAATGCCGCCCTCAAGGGCACCGGTCCAGAAGCTCCCGCCCATGGCCGAGGACATCACGCCGCCGATCACGGCGCCCGCCACGGCGCCAATGGCCACCGTGGCCAGTGCAGCCATGATGAGGAACGTGCCGTAGGGGTCGATGCAGTTCCACGGGTTGTTCTTGCAGTAGGCGTAGTAGGCGGTGCCGAACTCCATCCAGTTCGGGTCCATCGAGATGTAGGACCGCAGGGTTGGGCTGTAGTAGCGCCCCAGGTTGTAGTGGAGCCCGGTTTCCTCGTCGTGGTACTGGCCGACGAGGCGGAACGGCTGGCGGACCTTGTCCACCCGCACGCGGGCCTCGCCGAACGAGTCGTAGGTGGCCGACCACACGGTCGTGCCGTCGGCGTCGAAGGCGCGGATGACGGCTCCGCGAGCGTCGCGCTGGAGCCAGTAGGTGTCCTCTCCCTCGCGGAAGGCGAGGGGGGCCATGCCTTCGGGCATCCAGAGGTAGTCGCGCCGCTCGGGCTCGGCGTCGGAGGTCGCCTGGTATTCCTCCCAGAGGAGGCGGTAACCCGACCAGCCGAAGCGCCAGGTCTGCTTGCCGTCGGTCTTGGAGATGCGGCGGCCGAGGCCGTCGTAGCTGTAGCGCCACGTGCCACGCCCCGTGGTCGCCTGACGCAGCGTGCCGTCGGCCGACCAGGCGCACCCGATGGGGCCTCGCAGGCCGGGCAGGCGGGTCATGTTGCCGTTGTCGTCGTAGCCGATGGCCACGCCGCCGAAGGTCCGGGGCTCGTCCATCAGGCCGATGGCGATTCCTGTGGCGCCGGCGCGGACCATGTTGCCCTTGGCGTCGTAGTCGAACTCGGTGATCGGCTTTCCGGACGCGGCGTCGGTTTCAGCGGTCAGGCGGTGGGCATCGTCGTAGGTGAAGCGTCGGCGCAGCGAGGCGTCGGGGGTTGTGCCCCACGAGTCGCTCATGGCGGTGAGGCGTTCGCAGGGGTCGTACTGGTAGGTCTGGTGGCTGCGGACGCGGCCGTCACGGCCGACCACGGTCGCCTCGGCCATCTGCCCGAGGTCGGGGAACTTCTGCCGCTCGATGAGCTGGTTGGGGTAGCGGATGGCGGCCAGACAGCCGTCGGGGCCGTAGTCGAGGTGGATCTCGCGCCCCTCCCAGTCCACCACGCAGGCCACGCGCCCATCCTCGTCGTACTCGTAGGCCACCTTCTCGCCGTGCGGTGTCTCGATCGAGGTGAGCTGTCCCTCGGAGTCGTACTCGCAGGTCACGTCGCCGGCGTCGGTCGTCTCGACGACGGGGCAGGCGTCGTCGTTGAGATCGAAGCGGGTGGTCGTGGTGGCCGTGGTGGCGGCGACCACGTTGCCGTCGCCATCGTACTTGAAGCGGGTTTCCGAGCCGTCGGCCCAGGTGGTGGTGCGGATCATGCCCTGGTCGTCGAGGTGCATCTGAACGGGGGAGCCGTCGCGGAGGACGATGGCGGCGACGTCCTCGTCGTCGAAGTAGCCGTAGACCTGCTCGGAGCCGTCGGGGAAGGCGATGCGCTCAAGGGCGCCGGCGGTATCGAGATGGAAGCGAAGCGGTCGCCCGAGCGGATCGGTGATCGTCCGCACGCGCTCCTCGTCCGAATGCGTCTGGGTGGTCATGGCGCCCGTCTGGTCGGTCATCGATGTCAGTTGGGTGCCGGTGGCGTAGGTGAAGCGGACGGCCTTGCCACCGGGGTATTGGAGCGAGAGGAGGCGCCCGTCGTCGTCGTGCTTGAGCTGGTAGGTGCACAGGCCGGGGCGCCGCAAGACGGTGAGATGGCCGTTCTCGTCGCGCTCCATCTCGACGCGGCGGCTGCCGGGGTGGACGACGGCGGCAACGCGCCCCTGCTCGTCGTGCTCGTAGTGGCTCTGGAGTCCGGAGGGCTCGGTGACGGTGCGGATCAGGCCGTCGTCGTTGAACGAGAAGCGTCGGGTGCGTCCGAGGGAGTCGGTGGCCAGCACGTCGCCCGTCTTGGGGTCGCGCCCGGCCTGCGCGCCAAGGTCGCTGAGGTTCTCTCGGAGGGCCTCGGGCGCGGCCTTGC
>Ga0272442_10003362_pt1 | contig 22550 bp, 17 predicted proteins | sample SSMForm2O_FD_200262 | JGI IMG/M metagenome (GOLD analysis project Ga0272442, IMG submission 200262) | Marine sediment archaeal communities from Little Sippewissett salt marsh, Falmouth, MA, United States - SSM-Form-2O | ecosystem: Environmental > Aquatic > Marine > Wetlands > Sediment ...
TTTACCACGCCAGCCGGGTTCAACCGCTTTCTTGACACGTGCGGGAGAGCACCCCTTCCGCCGTATATCAAAAGACGGAAACAAAGCGAGCGCAGTCTCGATGATATCATACGGTACCAGACCACGTATGCTTCGGTACCCGGTTCGGTCGCCGCCCCAACGGCCGGGCTGCATTTTTCCGGGTCGGTGTTAGATAAAATCAAGGCACAGCATACCGACATCGTGACGATTACCCTCCATGTCGGATATGGAACATTTCTTCCCATTACGCACGATGTCATAGAAGAGCATACGATGGAAAAAGAACATTTCGAAGTAAGTCGCAAGGCGGCAGATGCCTTGAACCGGGCAAAGAGCCTGACGGCGGTCGGCACAACCGCAACCCGGGTTCTGGAATCGCTGGGACACGCCGACGGCGGCATCCAACCACAGACGGGGCACACCCAACTGTATATCTATCCGGGATATCGTTTCAAAAGAGTGGACAGACTCCTGACCAATTTTCATCTTCCCAGGTCGTCACTTTTCCTGCTGGTGTGCGCCTTTGCCGGCAGGGAACTGATGATGAAAGCATACAAAAGAGCAATCAAAGAAGAATTTCGTTTCTACAGCTATGGTGACTGTATGCTCATTATATAAAGTTAAAAGTTCAAGGTTGACAAAGTCGCAAAAGTCTAATTTCAGATGGCACGGTAAAAAGATTTAAATTCAAGGCGCGTAAATCATGAGGAACGAGGCGTATCCCGATACGCTCCGCTATCGTGGATGAATTTGGTTTACACCCTTCACTGCGCTGAAGGCATGTGAACGGTGAGTCTCATAAACTTATGCGTACGCCGCAATGACGAGGGGTACAGCCGGACACAGAAGTTGGACTTTTTACGAAGCCATCAAGGTTCAAAGTTGATAATGTTGCATACAGGGCACGCATAAATTGAAGAATGCGTCGTTTGTATGTATACGATGTGTATGACATCATCGGGCTGCGCGTTCAATATGCCCGATGGTATTAAATCATGGTAATAATTTTATAATGGATAATCAAAACCATACGTCGGACTTCGCATTCGAGCTCCTGCACCGGGATGCGACCAGTAATGCGCGGCTTGGCAAGATAGTGACACCCCATGGGGAAATCACCACTCCGGTGTTCATGCCCGTGGGGACCCAAGGCACGGTGAAAGCCCTGACCCCCGACAGGGTAAGGGAACTGGGCGCGGAAATAATTCTCGGGAATACGTATCATCTTTATATGAGACCGGGGCATGCGCTGATACGCACTTTGGGAGGTCTGCATCGTTTCATGCACTGGAACCATCCCATTCTCACGGACAGCGGCGGTTTTCAGGTCTACAGTCTCGGTGCGTTGCGAAAAATCACCGAGGACGGCGTCGCCTTTCAGTCCCACATCGACGGATCGCGGCATTTCATAAGTCCCGAATCATCCATTGCAATACAGGAGGCCCTGGGATCGGACATTATGATGTGTTTCGACGAGTGCACACCTTACCCGGCAGACTTCGACTACGCCCGCAAGTCTCTGGACCTGACACTGCGATGGGCCGAACGTTGCAAGGCGGCACATCAGAACCCGCACCAGGCGCTTTTCGGCATCGTGCAGGGGGGTACCTATCAATCCCTGAGGGAAAAAGCGGTCGAGCACCTGACGGATATCGGTTTTGACGGGTATGCCCTCGGCGGATTGAGCGTCGGAGAACCCAAGGATGAAATGCTGGCAATCACCGAAGCAATCACACCGCTTCTGCCTCCGAATAAACCCAGATACCTCATGGGTGTCGGCACCCCCGAAGATCTCGTCAATTGTGTATTTCACGGCGTCGACATGTTCGACTGCGTAATCCCGACGCGAAATGCCCGAAACGGAATGTTATTTACAAACAATGGAAAGGTTGTTATAAAGCACGCTCGTTATCGCAACGACGAAACCGCACTTGATGATGAGTGCGACTGTTACACCTGCAGACACTTTTCCCGGGCCTATTTGCGACATCTTTACATTGCCAGGGAAATTCTGGGCGTGATATTGAATACGATCCATAATGTACGGTATTTCATACGGTTAATGACAAAAATCAGAGAAGCCATAAAGAATGATACGTATGAGTTGTTTCGAAATAATTTCTTGAATACGAGGCAGGCAACAGTTTAAAATTTCGTCTATTATGGGTTATGCGGTTTATGCACAATGAAAAACCTATTTTATAAATAAAAGGAGACGATACAATGACCAGTTTAGCGTATGCAATGGGAGGAACAGGCACTGCGGGTGGTGGCCCCCAGGGAGGTGAGATGCACTTTATAATACTAATGATTCTCATATTTGCCATTTTTTACTTCCTTCTCATAAGGCCGCAACAGAAAAGGCAAAAGGCCCTCAAAGAAATGCTTGACAATCTCCACCACGGCGATATGGTAGTGACTGCCGGTGGATTGCACGGTAAAATCACCGCATTAACGGATACTGTGGCAACGGTTGAAATCGCCGACAAAGTACGAGTTAAGATCTCAAGAAACCACATCGCCACCGTCTCGCAAAAGGCACCGACTGAACAATAATTTTCGAAAGGGGTAAAGAATGCTTCAGAATATCAAACTGAGGGGAATCATCGCCATCGTTGTGATTCTGGCCGGCGTGTTCTACCTGCTCCCCTCCGTGACTTCTTCTTTGCCTTCCCTGTGGAAGGACAATGTTGATAAAATACATCTCGGCCTCGACCTCAGGGGCGGTATGCATCTGGTACTCGAAGTTGAAACCGACAAGGCGGTCGAAAGTGCCGTCGAGAGAATATCAAACGCTCTTAAAGATGTTCTGATGGAAAAGCGAATCCGATTCAGACATCTGGATCGCGTGAATGGCACAATGATAACACTGGAACTTGCAAATCAGAAGGCGAGTGATCGCTTTGCCGAGGTTATCAACGATCTTTTCCCTAACCTTGTACGACAGAACTCCGAGTGGACAAACGGAAAAGAGAAAGTCTACCTCACATTGAAAAGTAAAGAAATCGAGACGATCAAGAAATTTGCCGTTGAGCAGAGTCTCGAGACGATACGAAATAGGGTTGACCAGTTCGGTGTTTCCGAACCGGAGATAATACCGCAGAGCAATGATCGCATTCTTATCCAGCTCCCCGGTGTGAAAGACCCCAAGAGGGCCATTAACCTTATAGGCAAAACTGCACTTCTGGAATTTAAACTGGTCGATGAAGAGCACAGTCTGGATGAAGCGCTTAAGAAAGGAATCGCCCCTGCCGGAAGTATGATCGCGTACGAATCCAGGATCGACAGCACGACGGGCCAGCGCAGGAAGATACCTTTTTTACTGAAGGCCAAAACACTCCTGACGGGCGATTCACTTGAGAACGCCCAGGTAAAAATCAGTGACAGATTCGGAGAACCTTACGTAGCCCTGAAGTTCAATTCTCAGGGAGCCCGTGACTTCGACAGGATCACACGGGAAAACGTCAAGAAGAGACTGGCGATTGTCCTTGACGGCATTGTTCATTCCGCTCCCGTTATCCAGGAAAGGATATCGGGTGGTAACGCCCAGATCACCGGAACGTTCAGTATGGACGAAGCCCACGACCTTGCAATCGTCCTGCGGGCCGGTGCGTTGCCTGCCCCGGTCAGAATCCTCGAGCAAAGGACCGTCGGCCCTTCGCTTGGTCAGGATTCCATTGACAAGGGACTTATGTCTATTATAATCGGCGGAATTCTGGTTGTCCTGTTCATGACACTCTATTACCGCTATTCCGGTCTTGTTGCAAACATCGCCCTTATCCTGAATCTTATCCTCATTTTAGGAGCCCTTGCGGCGTTCAAGGCCACGCTGACACTTCCCGGCATTGCCGGTATCGTGCTCACGATCGGTATGGCGGTTGATGCCAATGTGCTCATCTTCGAACGGATCAGAGAGGAATTCCGTTTAGGGAAGTCACCGAGGGCAGCGATTGCCGGCGGTTACTCAAAAGCTCTTATCACTATTATTGACGCAAATATCACAACGCTTATCGCTGCACTCGTACTCTTTCAGTTCGGCACCGGACCTGTGAAGGGATTTGCCGTCACGCTGAGCATCGGTATCGTATGCAGTATGTTTACAGCGATTTTTGTAACCAGGATTATTTACGATTATTTCATCTGGTATAAAAAAGTTGAGACAGTGAGCATATAATATACAAGGAACGAATACCAACTCGTTCCTGTAACATAACAGGAGACACGGATGGAACTGATAAAACCCGGGACGAACATTAACTTCGTCGGCAAGATGAAAATAGCATTCATGATTTCTTTGGGAGTCATAGCGATCGGTATTGCTTCGCTCGTGGTTCACGGAGGGTTGAATCTGGGAATTGACTTTGCCGGTGGAACTCTTGTGCAGGTAAAATTTTCCGAAGCGACCAACGTTGATAAAATTCGCGATGCCCTCGGGACTATAAATCTTGAAAACAGTATCATTCAGCAGTTCGGATACAAAATAAATAACGAATACCTGATCAAGACGGAAAAATCATCATCGGAATTGAAAGGATTGTCGGATAATATAGGTGAGGCACTTGCAACCGTATATAGTAAAGATGAGTTTGAAATCAGGCGAGTAGAGGTGGTCGGACCGAAAGTCGGCAAGGACTTGCGGCAGAAGGGTATCCTGGCCATTGTGTACGCCATGATCGGAATTCTGATTTATATTACATGGCGGTTCGAGTTTCGTTATGCCATCGGAGCCATACTCGCCCTTAGCCACGACGTACTCATCACCGTCGGTGTATTCTCACTATTAAACAAAGAGTTCACACTACCCATCATTGCAGCCTTATTGACGATAATCGGATATTCACTTAATGACACCATTGTCGTATACGACAGGATCAGGGAAAATCTGCGCGGCCTGAAAAAAGGTGGTCTTGAACATATTATCAACTCGAGTGTCAATCAGACATTGAGCAGGACGATTCTGACCTCGGGCACAACGCTTCTGGTAGTAGGTGCCCTCTTTTTCCTGGGTGGTGCCGTCATCCACGATTTCGCGTTCGCCCTCCTGATCGGTGTGATTATCGGTACATACTCATCGATATTTATCGCAAGTCCGATCGTCCTGGCCTGGGAATCCGTAAAGCCTTCGAAAAGAAAAAGGAAAAGGTAACTTGTGCCCCCTCTTGAAATCGCAGGGTTAACAGCATTCATTCTCTTTCTTTTTTTAGGTATGTTCTCCGTCATATTCGGGTTTCCCGGAACAGTTGTAATCTTAATTGATGTGATCATTTATGCGTGGGTCACCGGCTTCGATGTGATCGGCCTTAACGTGATCGGCGTTTTACTGTGTATGACCCTGTGTGCGGAATCCCTCGATTTCCTCTTGGGAACCGCGCGGTCGAAACGCTTCGGTTATTCCGGTAAAGGAGTAGGCGCCGCCATCGCGGGAGGAATACTGGGAGGCATGCTTTTCACGCCGATACTGATGGGACCCGGTATGATTGTCGGCATCTTTCTCGGCGGATTTGTTGGAGCCCACATTAGTGAGTGGTATGATGAAATGCGATTGAAACCTGCGTTCAGAACAGGTATGCGCGTCTTATGTATGCACGCCTTCTGCGTGCTGTTGAAAGGGTTTCTGTCAATTGTTATGATAATGGCAGTTCTATCGGTCATTTATTCTTAAAAAGGACACTTTATGGGGAAAAAAAGACAGTCAGTTATAAAAGAATACGCAAAGGCGATACTCATTGCCATTATCATAGCCATGTTTATCAGAACATTTATCGTGCAGGCCTTCAGGATACCATCAGGTTCGATGTTGCCGACATTGCAAATCGGAGACTGGCTACTTGTCAACAAATTCATGTACGGTGTAAAAATCCCCTTACTCAGGAAAACCGCCATCCCGGTATCGGATCCCAAGCGGGGCGACATTGTTGTCTTTATCTACCCCATGGACAGGTCCAAAGATTTTATCAAGCGAGTGATTGCTGTCGGGGGCGATACGATCGAAATAAAAAACAAGAAGATCTTTATCAACGGGGAACCATTCGAAGACAGTTACGGAGTGTATACGGACAGCCTCATTCTCCCCCGGACTGTCCAACCGAGGGATAATCTGGGTCCTGTAAAGGTGCCGGCAGGACATATTTTTGCCATGGGAGACAACCGAGATAACAGTTATGACAGCAGATTCTGGGGGTTTGTCGATCTGAAAGACGTGGTGGGAAAAGCGTTTGTCATATACTGGTCTTGGGATAAGAAACGTCACAAAATCAGATGGAACAGGCTTGCCAAAATCATTCATTAAATCAGCTTGATTTTTCATGACATGATTGATATGCTTAAGTGAAATGAAGGGCGGTATGCAGACATATGATTGGCAGGTACGTGACATAACACCGTAGATAGGGCCTTCCCACTCAATGGGAAGGCTTTTTTTTGGAGTCAAAACAACGTGCACACAGAATCAAATCCTGACAGTAAAAAGAACAATAAAAAACGGATCGTCATGGATGCCGACGCGATAGATCGATCCGTGACGAGAATCGCTTATGAAATATTAGAAGAAAATAAAGGAGTCACGGATCTTGTACTCATCGGAATCAGGACCGGGGGAGTTTTCCTGGCGGAACGGTTACGATACAAGATCTCCGGAATTGAAAGTGTGGAGATACCCTGTGGAAGTCTTGATGTCACCTTATATCGTGATGACATATTGACAGCAGATAAGAAACCGAAACTCCAGGCAACAGACATACCATTTGTTTTAGACAACAAGAAAGTCGTACTTATCGATGACGTTCTCTTTACCGGAAGAACAATCAGGGCTGCCATGGATGCACTGATGGACTTTGGACGACCTGAGCTTATTCAGCTCGCAGTGCTCGTAGACCGAGGACACAGAGAGCTTCCCATTCGGGCTGATTTTGTCGGCAAAAACCTCCCTTCGTCACTGTGGGAAGAAATCACCGTTCGCTTGACGGAAAGCGATGGCATAGATGAAGTGGTGATCGAAGTAGGCTAAAATTTTTCATGATCCGAACGAAACTCTGCAGTTTTCGTATCATAGCCAACACCCTGAAACAGTATTTTATGCAGTGAATCTTTTAAACAAAGGGACAGGTCCGAACCGGACTGCCCCCGAACCGCAAATAACAGGCGGATGCAACAATTATGAAACTGGCAAAAAAAGATATTTTAGGAATAAAGGATCTATCCAGGGAAGAAATTACCCTCATTCTTGATATTGCCGACTCTTTTCGCGAAGTATCAACGAGAAAAATCAAGAAAGTACCCACGCTGAGAGGAAAGACCGTAATCAATTTTTTTGTCGAAGCGAGTACGAGGACCAGGACATCATTCGAAATTGCCGGCAAGAGGCTCAGTGCGGACACTGTCAACATAACTGCTTCATCCAGCAGCATGGTTAAGGGAGAAACCCTGACAGATACCGCAAAAACGCTGGAAGCGATGAACCCCGATATTATTGTCATACGGCACACCGCTGCCGGAGCGCCACATATGCTAGCCAGACTTGTGAAGCAGTCAATTATCAATGCCGGCGACGGGGCTCATGAGCACCCGACTCAGGCGCTTTTGGATATGCAGACAATCAGGAATCATAAAGGCACACTCGAGGGACTCAAAATCGCAATTATCGGTGACATCAGCCACAGCCGGGTAGCCCGATCGAATATCCTCGGTCTCACACTCATGGGGGCACACGTCACCGTATGCGGTCCGGCCATGATGCTGCCGCGCGGTATAGATAAAATGGGAGTTGGCGTGACACATCAGATAGAAGAGGCGATCAGGAATGCGGATATTGTCATGATGCTCAGAATACAACTGGAAAGACAAAACGAAAATCTTTTCCCGTCGAGCCGGGAATATGCCAATTACTTCTGCCTGAACTCACGCAATATAAGGCTGGCCAAACCCGATGTGCTCATCATGCATCCGGGACCGATCAACAGGGGCGTCGAAATTGCGCCTGAAATTGCCGACGGTGTTCAATCACTTATCCTGGATCAGGTAACGAATGGAGTTGCCGTAAGGATGGCGTTACTTTATCTTTTAGCCGGAGGAGAGGAATGAAGCTGTTCTTGAAAGGAGGAAGGGTCATCGATCCTTCTCAAAATATAGATTCAGAACTCGACATTTTGATTGATAACGGGAAAATAGTGCAACTTACCTGCGACCACACGGCAGTTACCCCATCTGATGTGGAAATTGTTGATGTGTCACCCATGATCATCGTACCAGGCCTGATAGACATCCACACTCACTTGCGGGAACCCGGTCATGAATACAAGGAAACGGTGCACACGGGAAGTGAAGCGGCCGTGGCGGGGGGATTTACCTCCATCGCGTGCATGCCGAATACGGACCCTGTAAACGACAATCGTTCGGTGACGGAATACATATTGAAACAGGCACGCCTCGCCGGCATGGCCAATGTGTACCCCGTAGCGGCAATCAGCAAAGGATCGGCAGGCAAAATACTTACCGAATTCGGCGATCTGAAGGATGCAGGCGCCGTGGCGTTTTCTGACGACGGAAGACCCGTCATGAACAGCAGGGTTATGCGAAGTGCGCTCGAATATGCATACTCGTTCGATATGCCCGTTATATCCCACTGTGAAGATCTCACACTCTCGGAAGGCGGCGTGATGAACGAGGGCGTCGTGTCGACAGAACTGGGGTTGAAGGGTATCCCGGCAATTGCCGAAGACATCATGGTCCAACGCGATATCACCCTGGCAGCATACACGGGAACCGCTGTCCATATTGCCCACGTGAGCACCGATGGAGCAGTCCATGCAATCCGGGAAGCAAAAAAACGAGGGATTCGTGTGACGGCGGAAACGGCACCACACTACTTCACTCTCACCGATGACTCGTTGCGGGAATTCTCATCCTTCATGAAAGTGTATCCCCCACTGAGAGGTGCCCAAGACGTCCAGTCCGTCAAGGAGGGACTCAGAGACGGCACGATCGACGCGATTGCAAGCGATCATGCACCTCATTCGTCCATTGAAAAAGACATCGAGTTCGACTTTGCCGCAAGCGGCATAAACGGCCTCGAAACGTCGTTGGCCCTCAGTTTGCAGCTCGTCCGCGACAATGTTCTCTCCATCAATCAGTTGATCGAAAAAATGAGTGTGAATCCTGCAAAAATTCTGAATCTGAGCAAGGGAACCCTTGCTCCGGGCTCAGACGCCGATATCACCGTGATCGATCCATCGCTCACATGGACTGTCAATGCCGATCACTTCAGGTCAAAAAGCAGAAACACGCCCTTCAACACGTGGGTCTTGCAGGGAAAAGCGGTAATGACCATTGTAGAAGGACGCATCACGTTCACGAACCGGTGAAGGATTTTCAACTCGCCTTGACGATTTTCCCCTTCGGCCGGGAATGTGCCCGGCCACCTTCGCGATAGGCATCTTCGGTCGCGTAGATGCATTTCTCCCTACCACTGCATCACACAAAACATCTTGTTGTTAGATTTTAAGTGTGATATCTTCAATTGTTTTTGATAAATTCAGTGTGTTTGCGATACGGGGTTGCTATGGCACGAACGCGACGAGAAGAAATCAAACATCTCCGGCAATTGAAAGAATGGATCGAACTGGGTCGAGAATTCGATATTATCGATCTTTTCGCGTCGCTTCATCCCGCCGATATCGCCGAATTGATAGATAATCTCGAAGAAGAAGAAAAGATCCACCTTTTTTCTGTTCTCGATGTGGAAAAGGCCTCTGATGTTATTCTGGAATTGACCGACATCTCCAGAGAACAGATCCTCGAAGAAATCTCGGAAGAAAAACTGACTGAAATTATCGATGAGATGGATTCCGACGACGCGGCCGACTTCATCGCCGAACTGACGGAAGACCAGGCACAGGCTGTCCTAGAAGCAATCGAACCCGAGGAATCCGAGGATGTCAAAAAGCTGCTGCGCTATGATGAAGAAAGCGCCGGCGGCATCATGCAGTCGGAACTGGTTGCTGTCCATGACGATGCCACAATACGAGATGCCTTGCGTGCGGTAACCGATGCATCGGAAGAGGTTGAACATATTTACAATGTGTTTGTCATCGACGAAGCGAATCGTCTGATAGGCTCCGTACCTCTGCAGAAACTCATCACATCCAAGCGAAACAGTTCGATTATCGAATCAATCGATAACTCCATACCAAGCGTCAATGTCGATGTCGACCAGGAAGAGGTCGCCAGAATGTTTGAAAAGTACGACCTGGTTTCACTTCCCGTTATTGATTATACCAACCGTCTGCTCGGCAGAATCACCGTCGATGATATTGTCGACGTCATGGAGGAAGAGAGTTCGGAGGACCTGTACCGGATAGCGGGTCTCGGAGAAGATGACAATATTTTCAACAGTCCTTCCGAGTCAGTGAAGAAAAGACTTCCATGGCTCTACCTGAATCTTCTGACCGCCCTCGTCTCGGCAGTTGTCATCGGTTTTTTTGAAGACACCATAAAAATGATGGTGGTTCTTGCCGCGTTCATGCCTGTCGTGGCCGGTCTCGGTGGCAATGCCGGCAGCCAGACCCTGACCCTTATTGTGCGGGGGCTGGCCCTGGGAGAAGTAACCTTTGAAAACTCAAAACGGGCGCTTCTCAGGCAGATCTCCGTGGGCATCGCGAATGGAGCTGCCGTTGGAATCGTTATCGGTATCATCGCCACCGCCTGGAAGGGCATGCCGATACTCGGCGTGATCCTCGGACTGGCGATGATTATAAATGTGTTTGTCGGAACAATCGTCGGTACATTAATCCCTCTTAGCCTGAGATGGCTGAGAGCAGATCCTGCACTGGGTTCCCACATTTTCCTGACGGCATTTACCGATGCCTTTGGATTTCTGTCTTTCCTCGGCCTTGCGACCATTTTTCTGAAGCTGTTTACATGATTGTAATTCAAGCGGAATCATGGGCCTGAGACCGGGATAAACGTCTTTGTATCGGGTGCAATGGTTCTATTTTTTTCTGAGTGTACCGACGGGTGGTGCCAACTATAATATGCGACAGTCTCAATGCACTTATAAATGACAAAAGGCCACAAACGTTCAGTATATAAGGCCTGCGGGTTTGTACTTCAGGCCATCGACTATGGTGAGTCCGACCGAATCGTGACGTTCTACACGGATACGTATGGGAAGTTGCGGGGAATCGCCAAGGGCGCGCGAAGAAGCCGCAAAAGATTTGCCAATGCAATCGAAATATTTTCATGTTCCGCCATTATATTCTCCAGGAAGACCACACACAGCCTGGCACTTATAGAAAATTGCGATGTAATCGATCACTATCCGGCAATTCGAGAGGACCTTGAAAAGACGCTGATCGCCTCATATCTCATTGAGCTTGTCGATAAATTTACCATAGAAGAAACGAAAAACCTGAAGCTTTTTCAATTGATTCATAATTTTCTAAACCTGATAGAAAACGGGCACAATTCGGAAGAAATCGTAAGATTTTTTGAACTCCGCCTGTTAAGCCTTGCCGGTTACGAACCCGCATTGGAGCACTGTATGGTGTGCAACACCCATATCGATAACATTGACACACCCTATTTCAACCCTGTTGATGGAGGAATACGATGTTATCATTGCCGTATGAACAATACCACCTCCTGCATCCCTGTGTCACCGGGAACGATCAAAGCCTTGCTCATGGGCAGGGATATGGGAATCGACAAAATTCATCGTCTTGTCTTCTCGAAGCAGTCTCTCGCTGAAAGCAGGCAGATTCTTTCGCGCTTCATCGCACAGGTACTTGGCAGAGAAGTAAAATCACTCGGGGTTCTCGATGAAATCAGAAGGCTCACGTTATAATGACACGGTGCGGGCAACCGATCTACAATAGTTTTCGGTCTTTTCTTCAGGGTGTCCTCCATTTTTTGGAGTCTTTTCCACCACCATCAACAACTCATCGTCGCAACAACGTACGCATCTCTCCGATACGATAAATCCTTGAACCGCATTATCGAGATATTTTACAGCGCGACAATAATGTTCTTGGCGAAACTTAAATACTTAGTATTAATATATTTTCATGCTTTTTTGTCGGATTTTTTACAATTATTGCTCAGGAAATGTAATGATCGCACGGCACCGGCAATCCCGGAGAGTCCCTGTTTCTCGATACAATTCAACCATCACGTAAATATTTTTCATGATTTATTAATTCTCGCGTGATTCTTGCATATTTATTGAACGAAGTGAGATTTTTAAGACAAGTCAAATGCTCCACTCCTCTTCACAGGATGTATATCCTTACATGGGGTGGCTGTGTGTAGTGATACGTCCCTCACGTTATGTTTGCCCGTGAGCTTTCGACAATTTTATGGTAAGTAGTAGCGACACTCGGTAGTATTGTAATGTTGTCCAACGCCCTCCCCCCGTCGCCCGTAATTGATATGGACACGGCACGCGGGAAGATGTGTGCACATACTAAAAATTAAATTTCATAAGCACAGTGTGGCTGTAGAAAGTTGGCATGGCACCCGACAATTCAAAAGAAACCGATATCTCGAGACAGGAGATAAGCATTCTCAGCAGCGCCCTGAACAAATCAGTCGACAGGGTGCGGCGTGGTCGCCACATGTTGTGTGCGCTCATAGCAGGCATTTTGCTGGGAGCATTCATCACCGTCGTCGTGATCGAGTTCACCAAGACTCAAACTGACATTCGTGTATCGGGTGTCGACGCGTTGCTGCACAAAACCGACGAAACGATCCGTGAGGTGAAGGAGCTCCGCAGCGGTGTGAACCGTTTGTCAGACAGCATACATGCCCTTGCGACCCATGTTCGGACGAAAACACTGGCACCTTCTGAACCCAAAATCGCCAATGCTGTCGCCCCAGCGGCGAGTATGGAGAATAAAGATGATACGCCCCGTCCGCCGACGGTCGTCACGCGGCGATCCTGCGTTGCACAGGCAAAGAAGAGCGATGTTGATCGCGGCAGGTTCACGGTCTACATCCATTACCGGGGCAGAGAGCATCGCAGAACTGTGACGGAACTTGTGCGTTTTCTTCAGAAAAAAGAATATATGGTCCCCGAAACCGAACGTGTCAAGGATATGAAAAACGACATCCGTTATTTTCATGCGGCTGACGCAAAAGGCGCTCTGGCACTGCAAAATGATCTCGAGGAATTTTTCAGAGAGCAGCCCGGTGCAGCGAAACCCGATCTCGATTTACTGGATCTGTCGCGGGTTTATCCACAGGCTTCACACGGAGCGCTCGAAATTTGGATTAATTTCTAACTTAATTTGGAAATGCTGATGGATATTCAGTCATCCACAACCGTTCTTGAGGCGTCTCTCCCGATATACGGATACCTGTTTCTACTCGTCGCAATAATGATAGCTTCAGGTCTTTTGGGGGGAGCGGCACATCATGTCTTAGCTATCAGGGAGCACTCACCCGGATCACCGCACCGCAAGGCATGGAAATCGCCCCTGCTCGGAATCGTGGTTGCGCTCACAGTACCTTTTTTACTTCGCATTTTTTCGAGCAACCTCCTGGAAACTGCCCGTGAAAACCCCTTGAACTTGCTTGTCTTCAGCGGTATTTGCATCATCGCCTCGTTCATTGTGTGCTGGTGTACCACCCGTAATCGCAGACAAGCGCAATTGTCAAATAACGCAAAGACGACGGCGACAGCCACACCGGCGGCACCACCGAACACCCCGGCATCCACACCCAAAAGCCTCTCGCCCGAGAAGGCCCTCACATGCAACATGTCGGACATCGAACATACGATCATGAAAATGATAGACGAAAACAACGACTTCGACCAGGGCCTGACCGCGTTTTATGAGAACACCGACATTCCGCAGGAACTATTCAATGAAACACTCTCACTCATGATGGTCAAAGGCCTCGTGGGACAGCAACTCACGCACGCGGGCAAGCTCAAGTTCAAGTTGACACAGAAGGGAAAACAACTGCTCTCCAAGGTGACGGAGACATAACCCATCAGGCTCTCGTCACTCTCAGGCCTCGTCATCTGAAATGTCCTGCGACACAATTTATTTCCGAGACGCACACGCTCCCAAAATTGTCATATTAGGCGTATATATTTATCTTGACACGTTTTTTTCATAGTGATAGTTTCGCACAATTATATAAGAAAGACGCGCAAAAAACAATTTTCGGTTGGCAACACGAAAAGATTCACATCCAAAATGTGCACGGGTTGAAAAACGAGTCGCGCGCGTGAGTAGGTCGCAACCACGAGAGAAAAAATAAGTAAGATGGCAGTCTTTTTGCGAAATCATCAAATAAAAGCGATTCAGAACCGCTTTCACACCGAGGAGGTACAATGACCTTTCAGGAATTAATATTTTCTTTGGATAAATATTGGGCAGACGAGGGGTGCATCGTTCAACAACCGTATGACCTTGAAGTAGGAGCCGGCACTTTCAACCCGGCGACCTTTCTGCGATCACTGGGTCCTGAACCATGGAACGTTGCCTATGTCGAACCGTCACGCAGGCCAACGGACGGCAGATATGGTGAAAACCCCAACCGACTGCAGCACTATTATCAATACCAGGTAATCATGAAGCCGTCACCTATGGATATTCAGGAGAAGTATCTCAACTCACTTCGCAGCTTCGGCATTGATCCCCTCGATCACGACATACGGTTTGTCGAAGACGACTGGGAATCTCCGACCCTTGGCGCGTGGGGCCTGGGATGGGAAGTCTGGCTTGACGGCATGGAAATTACCCAATTCACCTATTTTCAGCAAGTGGGGGGCTTCGATCTCAATCCCGTCTGCACCGAGATCACCTATGGGATCGAACGAATTGCCATGTATCTGCAGGAAGTCGATAACGTCTACGACCTCGAATGGGGCCACGGGGTCAAATACGGAGATGTCCATCACAGGGGTGAAGTGGAATTTTCCATTTATAATTTTGAAGAAGCCGATATGGACATGTTGCGTAAACTCTTCGATATGTATGAACAGGAATCGGAAACTATGGCGGAGAAAAGCCTTGTGCTTCCAACATACGACTATTGCCTCAAGTGTTCACATGTGTTCAACATCCTCGACGCGCGGGGCGCAATAAGTGTCACGGAGCGCACGAGTTATATTCAGAGAGTACGGAATCTCGCACGACTGAGCGCGGAGGGCTATATTGCACAACGGGAACAGATGGGATATCCACTCATGGGAAAGTGGAGTAAGAAATAATTACCCTTCAGGGCGCTCGCAAGAAATAAAAGAGGAGATGAAATTCTCATGGGCAAGGAACTGTTATTGGAGATAGGAACCGAAGAAATACCTGCCGCCTTCCTGCCGAAGGCGATTACTGATATGAAATCGATGATCTCGAAAGAACTGGCCGCCATACACATCGATCATGGCACCGTAACCGCCATGGCAACACCTCGACGGCTGTGTCTTTGCGTTGCCGACGTAACGGAACGACAGGAAGACCAGATCGTGGAAAAACTCGGCCCAGCCACGAGGGTCGCATTCGACGAAAATGGAAATCCGACCAAGGCAGCCTCAGGGTTTGCACGGGGGCAGGGTCTCGATATATCCGAACTGGAAACCATCACCACGGAAAAGGGCGATTATCTATGTGCCCGCAAGCACATAAAAGGACAGGAAACCACCATACTACTGGCGGATCTGCTACCGAAGTTTATCACATCCATCCCCTTCAAAAAATCCATGCGCTGGATGAATCTCGAGCTTCGGTTTGCCCGACCGATTCACTGGATTATGGCCCTTTTCGGAGGCGAGGTGATACCATTCACCCTCGAGAATGTGACAAGCGGAAACACGAGCCGTGGCCATCGATTCATGAGCCCTGATTCTTTTGAAGTCAAAGACTTTGACGACTATCTGAAAAAAACGAAAGAACATTTTGTAATGGTCGATCCGGAAGAACGCCGAACGGTTATCCTGGACGAAGCCCGCAAGGCCGCCCTTGAAGTATCCGGCAGGATTCTTGAAAATGACGATCTTCTCGAAGAAGTAACGTTTCTGATCGAATACCCCTCCGTCGTCAGGGGCAGCTACGAAGAAGAGTATCTCAAGATTCCGAAGGAAGTACTCATTACGTCCATGATGTCACATCAGAAATACTTTCCTATCGTTGATGACAGCGATACCCTGCTGCCGTATTTTGTAACAATCAACAACACCATTGCCCGTAATCCGGCAGTTGTCGCTGCCGGGAACGAAAAAGTTATTCGTGCGCGACTTGCCGACGCGAAATTTTTCTTTGAAGAAGACCAGAAAATACCTCTTGAGGAAAAGCTGGAAGAACTCAAAGACGTAGTCTTCCACAGCCAGCTTGGCACATCATATGACAAAACCATGCAATTCAGGGAGCTTGCTCTGTATATGACGGAAAACATCAATCCTTCATTGAAGGACACGGTTTACCGAGCGGCAACACTGTGCAAAGCGGACCTTGAAATGCAGATGATCTATGAGTTTCCGGAACTCCAGGGCATCATGGGCAGAGAATATGCCCTCATTCAGGGAGAAAACCCGAAGGTGGCAACAGCTATATTCGAGCACTATCTCCCAACTGCCGCCGGTGGAGATCTGCCCCAGACCGATGAAGGTGCATTTATCAGCATTGCCGATAAACTTGATACCATCGTCGGCTTCTTCGGAATCAATGTCATTCCTACAGGAACCGCCGACCCATATGCCTTGCGCAGGTCGGCCCTTGGAATCATCAACATTATTCTCGACAAATGTTATCCGCTCAGCCTCGACGAGCTCATCGATAAGAGCATTGCAATTCTCGGCGATAAATTGAAGCGCTCCCCGGCAGAGACAAAATCGGATATCCTCGAGTTTTTTAAGGGCCGCTTTGAGAATCAACTGATATCACAGGGACATTCTTACGATGTCGTTGATGCCGTACTTTCCGTCGATACATCCGACCTCGTCCGGACCGTCAAGAGAATCGAAGCCATGGAAGATTTCAAGAACCACGCGGATTTCGAACCGCTGGCAGCGGCCTTCAAGCGTGTCGGTAATATTTTGAAGGACTTCCAGGGCGGCCCGGTCGATACCGATCTTTTCGAAAATGACGAGGAGAAAGACCTCTACAACGCGTTTGTTACAATAAACGACAGTGCCCGTGAGTTCATCGATAAAGATAAATATAAGGAGGCCCTGGTGGATATGGCCCGCCTGAGAGAACCGGTGGATAAATTTTTCGATACCGTGCTCGTCATGGCAAAGGATGAGAAGGTACGCGTCAACCGCCTGTCGCTTCTGGCATCGCTCTCGCAACTCTTTCTCGGCGTGGCAGATTTTTCAAAAATTGTTACGGAAGGCTGACGGCTCCGGAATCCTTGTTCTGAAACAACGTTTTTTATGTCTGCAAAAAGGCCGGCCTATAGCCGGCCTTTTCTTCATACTATCACACGGGTTATGCTTACCGGCAGTGCGACTCGGCACTATTTCCTGCGTCGCCTTTTTCGCCTTTCATGCCGTTGGGAGTACCTCGCAGAGTTACCCGAACATTCCCACGGCGGCATATCATTTATCCCTGGAACCCAGAAGAGTACTGTAAAACTCCGGTCGCCGGTCTTCGAAAAGATGGTTGTATTCGTTCAACTGCTTATCGGCCGCAACGCCAAGGTCGATCTCCACGATTCCGGTTTCCGTCGTCTCCGGGCCGGCGTGATACAGCACCTCGGCTTTCGGTCCCGTAATCTGGCTCTTACCGGTAAACGCAAGAGACCTGCCATCCCGGCTCTCCGTTCCCGTTCGATTTGCCGTAATGGCATACACACGGTTTTCAAGGCACCTCGTTTTCATGGCATCCTGACAGAACGGTAACACCAGATTTGCGCTGTGACAGATCAGATGTGCACCCTGCAGCGACATGACCCGCATCGATTCCGGGAAGATCCAGTCGAAACAGATCATGACACCGAATTTATACGGTCCGATATCATAGAGGGCAAAATGACCGTCACCCGGATCGAACCAGCGCTTCTCCTCGAAGAAAAGGTGTATCTTCCGGTAAGTGCCGAGATATCCCTGAGGAGACACGATCACGGCGGAGTTAAAATATTTATCGCCGCTTTTCTCTGCAAGCCCCGCCACGAGAAACACATCATTATTTTTTGCCATCCGCATCAAGGCCCGTGTTGTGGGACCGTTCGGAATTTCCTCGGCAAGCTCGAATACTTCACCTTTCGACGTAAATACATACCCCGTATTGAAAAGCTCGGGCAACACCAGAAGATCCGCCCCGGAACCGTCTATGAGTTTCTCAACCTGTGCGACATTTCTGTCAACCTCACCGAATATGGGCTCGAACTGTACAAAACCGACTTTCATAATTCACCTTCGACGTTTTTATAGTATCCCTGTACATCAGGGAATGATTAATCTTGGTTCTTCTCCAATTTAGTTGGAGAAGAACCAAGGGTTCCAGGGGTTAATGCTTTAAGGGTTTCTTTTCCAAAGGCTTTATAAGCGCGCTTAGCATTCTTTCGATTTCCGCTATGCCTTTTTTGAGAATACCTCGTTCACCCTTTTTAATCCCTTTTCGAGTCTAATTCCCCGCAGCTTGCTGCGGGGTAGTTTATTGAAAAGTTACTCTTTAACAAAGCGCGTATTGTAAGGAATAGACACAGTAGCTCTTCCTATCTGTGAAGTTAAACCGTATCGCTCTTCATGTGAAAATTATGCTGTTATTCTTTAATCTCTAAACAAAGTGCGTCTGACTTCTGCCTTACGTTCAAATCTTGGTAATGATTTAGCATTTCACTTGAATCCCTGACTCCTTGAATCCTCGTATCCTCTGGAATCGCACCTGCTAAATTTGATATTTTGCCATAATTAATTGCAACTAATCAGGAGATGATCCATTTCAAAAAGATGTGTGATACTATCCGGTTTTTCCGCCCACTGCAAGTGCTTCCACAAAAAAAGCCACGATCACTGATCATCATGGCTTTTTGTCATCGAGTCGATGATCGCATCAACAGTTTGACGATAAAATATGCGACAACAGCTGTCTCTTCCTGAAGCATCTGATTGACGCAGAGACGGCCGACAGAAGACAAGGGCAAGCATGCTGTTTTTTCGAAAAATTTATCCCTACGCACTGCTACTCACTCTTCGACGACTTCTTAACAGCGGCATCATTTCGTGTGGGGGAAAGGGTGATGATTGCCGATAACTCGACAAGATTCCGGAAGGGGTAGGTCTTCCCCGTTTTGATTTCTTCGACAATCCCGACAATTACAGTGGCGTCACTTTTATCGCGCCGGTATATACGAATGATGTAACTGTCCATAACGCTGCCTGAAGGGGTATTTGCCGAAGGAATCGATTCAACCGATACTCGGCCTTTTTGACTTGTTTAACATGGCCGTAGTCACAGATTGGTCACAGATTGGGAAATATTTATGCCCGAAGGAAGGTGCGGCGGATGCAGTGGCCCGCTTAAGGCTTGACAAACAATTGCCATTTAATTATTTTCAGTCGCAAAAGGAGAATGCATGAAACACGGCACGGTTGCCATTGCTAAAGTAACCCCCCCTGAGCTTCCGGAAATTATCCCGCGGGAACGGTTATTTCAACTGCTTGACCACAAAGACCACTACGGGATCACCTGGATTTCAGGAATGGCCGGTTCAGGGAAAACAACCCTCGCTGCAAGCTATCTTACTTCCCGTGCTCTGCCCTGCCTCTGGTATCGAATGGACGAACGTGACGCTGAGGTCTCTACGTTCTTTTATTACATGGGAATGGCCGTCAGAAAGGCTGTCCCGCGCATGCGAAAACCTTTGCCACTTCTGACTCCTGAGTGCTTCAGCGAAATTTCGACATTCACCCAGCGCTATTTCGAGCATGTATGTAACAAGTTGACGCCACGCCACATAATCGTGTTCGATGACTATCATAACATCCCTCTCGGAAGCCGGTTTCATGACATTTTTCGCCACGGCCTTTCGAAAGTCTCTCCGGATATTCATGTGATCGTGTTAAGCAGAGGTTCCCCCCCGTCCGCTTTTACCAGCCTGCAGGCAAACAACATAATGCGAATAATCGGTGCCACCGATCTCAATCTCACGCGTGAGGAAACAGAAACAATCATCAAACGACAATCGGGCAAGCCCCTGCCTTCGACACTGATCGAGATGATTCACGAAAAAAACAAGGGATGGGCGGCCGGTCTCATCCTTATGGCACAGAAGCTCAAAAGCGGTGAGCTGACGCCGAACCTTATGAACCGAATTATTCCATCAGAAATCTATGACTATTTTGCCGGTGAACTCTTTGACGGTATGGATGACACTATAAAGGATTTCTTGCTCAAGACAGCGGTTTTCCCCACAATGACCGCCTCTATGGCACACGAATTAACCGGCAGGACCGACGCACGGCACATATTGTCATTCCTCAGGCGAAATCACCTTTTTATCGAAAGATTCCCGGCATCCGCCTATTCCTATCAGTATCACCCCTTATTTCGCACTTTCCTACAGTCCCGGGCTGCAGATACGTTCAAGCCCGAGATCATTTTGCGGACGAAACAACGGGCGGCCACACTTCTGGAAAATTCTGATCGCGTCGAGGATGCGGTCGAACTTTTTTGCGAACTGGAAGACACAGCGGCACTCATTCGCTTAATCCACTCGCGGGCAAAGGAACTGATCACGCATGGCCGCCTGGAAACGTTGCAGGGCTGGCTCAAGGCTGTTCCGGAAAAGTCCTATACGACGGATCCATGGTTATTGTTCTGGCGGGGCATGAGCTGCCCGTCCGGTGCAGTTGCCGAGGCACGAAAATACTATGAAAGGGCATTCGACCTTTTTCAGCAGGCTAAGAACCTGACGGGAACATATCTCTCCTGGTCACGGATCATCGACAGCATCGTTCTGGCGTGGAACGATTTCTATCAGCTTGATCACTGGATTGAATGGCTTGATGGAGAGCCCCGCTCAGAATCCTCTCTGCCGCCGGAAGTGGACGCGAAGGTGGCCTCGAGTATGACAGGTGCCGTGATAATCCGGAAACCACACCACCCTGCTTTAACGGCATGGATTGCCCGCACACTCGACGCGGTACAGAAAATTCCCGATATCAGAACGCGGCTGCAGGCACACATATGGGCAATTACATACTGCATGTGGATCGGCAACTATGATCAGGCTGAGATCATCAAGGAAAAAACACAAATGCTTATACATGGCCGCCAAGTATCTCCGGTGGTCATGCAGTTTTGGCAATGGATCGACATATCGATGAATGTGCGTACGGTAACATCCCTCGACACATCCCTGAATGAAATCTTTTATATTCTCGAAGAATCCGACAAACGGGGCCGGCATGCAATGGACCACATGTTCTTTCCGACGGGAATGTTTGCGGCGCTGATGCATGGCGACTTTCTCAAGGCCGAAAAGCTGCTCACCAGATTTAAAGCCCTTCCTGAAGATTCCCACCATCACAGTCATGCAATATTCCACCATTTTGCAGGATTATACTACATGATGACCGACAGGAAGGTAAAAGCCATTGCCCATGCCGAAACGGCACTTGCGATGGGTCGTCAAACGGGATACGTTTTTTACGAAATACTGTTTCTTTTTCAGATGGCACATATTCTATGCGAACAAGATCAGTCGGAAAAAGCATCTGCGTATCTGGCTCGAGCCTATTCCCTTTCGCTTAAGGTCAAGAGCTTTATACTGCAGTTCATGTGTCTCCTGGAAAATGCACGGATTGCACTCAAAGAAGGGGATCAGGACACGGGACTTAAGATTCTGGGAGACGCCATGTCACTGGGCCGAAAAAATCATTATATGACTATGATATGGTGGTGGCATTCAGATTTCATGGCCGCGATGTGCGCAACGGCCCTTCGTGCAGGGATTGAGGTCGACTATGCCCAGGCCTTGATCAGGCTGCACAATCTAACCCTCGAACCAGCACCGTTCCACATTGACAACTGGCCCTGGCCACTGAGGTTGCAAACCTTCGAGCGTTTTCAGTTTGCCAGAAACGGGCAAGCAATGCAATTTAACGGAAAGGCACAGAAAAGACCCCTCGACCTTATCAAGTTCCTTATCGCGCATGGCGGCTGCGACGTCGGTACCGACAGGATTATTGATGAAATCTGGCCCGACACGGACGGTGATAAGGCCCAGAGTGCATTCTCCACCACGTTGAACCGTTTGCGTAAATTGGTCGGATTCAAGGAGGCTATCCGTCTGCAGGATGGGAAGGTATCTCTGGATCGAAGGTATTGCTGGGTGGATATCTGGGCGTTCCAGCACTTTATCGCGGATGCGGACCGTCTGTGGCAGAAAGAGGAAAGACAACAAGCCTGTGTTCTCTATGAAAAAGCAATTTCGCTTTACACAGGACATTTCCTGGCAGAAGATCTCGACAAGCCATGGGCCATAACTGCCCGGGAACGTTTCAAATACTTATTTCTTAACGCAATAACGAAACTGGCAATGGGCTCGGAACGGGATGGCGATTTCGAGAAAGCAATTGCTTG
>Ga0272442_10003363_pt1 | contig 22529 bp, 26 predicted proteins | sample SSMForm2O_FD_200262 | JGI IMG/M metagenome (GOLD analysis project Ga0272442, IMG submission 200262) | Marine sediment archaeal communities from Little Sippewissett salt marsh, Falmouth, MA, United States - SSM-Form-2O | ecosystem: Environmental > Aquatic > Marine > Wetlands > Sediment ...
TTCGCGTGGCTTCATAACTTCCGGCGTTTGGTTGTAAGATACGAATATTATGCTGAGAATTTTCTCGCCATGTTACGTCTTGGTTGCATAATAATATTGCTGAGGTATTTTTGAGATGGCTTCTAGTCGATTGCCTCTGCTTCGACCGTGTTTGACGGGCCCGTGGCCTCGGGGCCGCCGGGTGCGGGTTTGATTGCATAGACACGGTATACGTATACAGTACCCGCTGAAACCGTGTTATCCACGGCCTCCTCCAGGTCGGGCTGTGGAAAGCCCATGTGATTCTGGAAATCAGTGCAGCCCGCCCCGGTGCATCTCTGCACTATGAAGGCGGCCTCGTCCGCGGCATTGTCTTTCCACGCAAGCGAGATGTGGCTGGCGCTTTTACCGGTTACGCGAAGATCACCCGGTGCATCAGGGGAGGGCTCACCCGGCGGGGGAATTTCATTGTCCGGTTCGGCGGGCGGCGTCTTTTTCGGGTCTTTGAGTTCAGCCACCGCCCTTTCATGGCGCCTGATGATGAAGTCCGTGATCGAAGCGATAATGCTGTCGTAATCAGTGTCTCCGGGGTTGGTGACACGCACATGAGGAAACGGGTCGTTCTCGAGGTCGGGCCTTATCTGTTCGTACAGCCTGTTAAGCTCTGGAACCAGCACATCGGGATCAAAATACCTGTGAAGTATTTCTTCTGCATGCTGTCTGTACCTTTTCAAAAGCTCTTCGTTTTCGACAACGAGTTTCAACACAGGGCGCACGGCGACGGGGTAGGCATATGCCGCATTCCATCCGTCCAGAACCGGTATCTCGCCGAAAGCGTTGTCCGAGAAACCCACATCCAGGTCCCATGCGATGTAGACCCATCTATCATCTGAAGGCTTTTTATACATGTAATAATTGTGGGCGTTCCAGCCTGTGAGTTGATCAAATGCTCCGGCGTAAAGCATGACGGCCATCAGTGGGATGAACTCGTCGAGCTCGAAATTCTTTTCGAGAAACTCGACCGCGTGATCATCGCTGACAGCGTTCAGGTCTCTCAGGAAACGAACGAGCTGTGCAAGATCCGTATCAACCTCGTCATCTTCGCTGTTTTTTTCTTCGAATGTAGATTCGTAAACGGTCAGGTCATCACCATGGAAGGTCATGTCGGCGCCCGGCCCGCCTTCGTCGCATTTGAACAGGGGGCCGTCGTCACTTTCGAAATGATGATCAAGAAACGAGTTGTCTATGCGCTCAACGTTCACGTAAACGCCTTTGTACTCATTATTGATGAACAAGCGGCAGTAATTGCTCCGCATCGTTGTAACGCCCATGTCCCGCAGGACGTCCGTAATAATGCGTTCGCTGAACAGGCTGCCGAACTGTATTCCATTGTCTATCGCCAGCCTGCGCAGGCCGGAAAGGCGCCGGCCTTTCACGTATTCGTTGAATTTTATCAGAAAGCTTCTCTTGTGAGACGCCATCGGGCTCGATGAGCTGTTGCCCTTGTACCTGACGCCCACGTTCTGGATTTCGATTTCGTTCCAGCTGAATACCGCGGGAACATAAATTCGCTCAGGCAGTGCGTTATGCATGGCCTCAAGGTCTGCATCATCTATTTTGAGTTCGAAAGTCTGGATCGTATCCGGGTCATACAGTTCATCAAGGGTGGCTTTGTTACCGGTTTCGGAGTCCTCATCCACGGCACCGTCCCTGCCGGAGTCAGAAACACCTGCGTCATCAGCATCCTGCTCGACTGTGGAACAGGAACACAAGAGAAGCATCAGCATGACTGTTCGAAATCCTGCCTGACTCATGATGAGAATATATTAGCTTCGCCGTGGTAAACTGACAACGCATAAGGACAACGGCCCGTCCCTCTGTGTTGCCTTCTCAGTATTTAATACATACTATTAATGCATGCTCGATTACCTGGACATTTTCAAAGAGCTGAACAAGAACGGCATCCGGTATGTCCTGGCCGGAGGCATGGCCGTGAACTTTCACGGCGTACCGCGGATGACATACGACATTGATTTTATTCTGGACTTAAATCAGAAAAATGTGTCCAAGTTCCTGACTGTGATGCAAAACTGGGGATTCAAACCGAAGGTGCCCGTGGATATCATGGACTTTGCCGATGCTGAAAAGAGAAATGACTGGATTGAAAACATGAACATGAAGGCGTTCAATCTGGTCAACGAGGAGTGGGCGATTTCCGAGATAGATATTCTTGTTGATACGCCTGTGGCTTTTACTGAGGCCATCGAAAACGCAGTTAAATATGAACTGGGTGATGTCGTTATCCCTACGGTTGCAATTGAACACCTTATTTCCATGAAAGAGCAGGCCGGGAGAGAGCAGGACAGGGCGGATGTTCGTTATTTAAAGAAGATACTGGAGAAAGACGATTGAAGGCAGCTGAAACACCCGGCTTCGACTATTACCTCAGCGACGAGGTACTTGAGGCATACAGGGCCAAGCCTTTAGTTCTGCGGCTCAGGTGGCTGTATGCCGGTAATCTCCTGAGAAAGGCTCTTCCTGCCCGGACGCGGCGGCTTCACGAACATTTCCGCGCCGTTGCATCAGCACAGGATGAGTCCTGTTACGGGGAAAAGGGCCTGTCCGGAAACTAATCGCTGTTTGCCTGTTTTACCAGATCGAGTATCTGCTGCGGGTTTCCGGGATTGAAAAACGTTGCGGCCCACATGACCTTCATTGTCTCGAGGTCTACCACGCCCGAGTATGGAGTGAAGTTGATGTTCACGGGCGGCCACTGCCCTGTGAAGTAATCACCCGTGAAATACGGGCTTATGTGCGTGTATGCTTCCTGGCTTGAGATATCGCCGCTGCCGCCAACGTACACGGCGTACACAACGCCGTTTTCCGCCCTTATTTGATCCTCTATGGCACCTACCTGACTGAACCAGTCAGGACAGGATGGTCACGTGCTGCTCCCCATGATGAAGACCATGGACTGCTTTCCGGAACAGTGAAGGTCTTCGAGCGTCCAGCCGGCCTCCTTCTGTTCAACCACCCCGTCGCCGTTCTGATCCATGTACCCGTTCTGTGACCAGTTCTTAACGGTTCCGTTGCCCCAGTCTATGGTGGTGCAGTCAGTGTCGCTGTCTGTGTCGGTGTCAGTGTCAGTGTCGGTATCAGTGTCAGTGTCCGAATCCGTGTCAGTATCCGATCCTTTATGATTATCCTTGTTATCATCACTGGAATTACCTGAATCTCTGCCGGCATCATCTTCACACGCAGCCTGACAAATCAGCCAGACTGCGCTGATACAAATGCACAAAAGCACTCTCCATCTTTCTCTGTACGTTTTCATGGCGCCTCCTTTTCTATTATCTTCCATGAAGCCTGTAGTACTCATCAACCATTTTTTTAATATCCACGGTTGACCCCTTTGTGGGCCCGTCCGGCAGGGATTCCTTTAGAAAACGCTCCGGCAGCGTATCGTGCTCTTTTGTAATCCCGAATTTTTTATTAATTGCATAATCCCTCTCAATGCATTGTCCCATTATGCTCTCAATCTCTTCTGCATCGTAATCAAAACCGCATCCCGTCTTCAGAAGCCCGGCCGCATTTTTGAAATCCAGTACTTCCATGCACAGGCCGATGTTCTTGCACATGGTGAGACAGTCCGTAAGCAGGGCCATCTTCTCAGACCAGGTCACAAGTTCCGCTTTGCCCTGTTCCGAAAGGCGATCTGCGGCCATTTCTGTTCCGAATCTCTTTGCCGCATCTTTTCTCCTGTCACTGAGCTCAAAATAGGGTTCCGCCCTCAGATGGTCTGCTCCCCGTGAAGCTGTCGCATAGGTCAGCCCGTAAGCCTTTATTCCCCTTGGATCGCCGCAGATGATGTCGAGCCCCTTTACCTGCATGACGAGCTTCTGCGCTTCTTCACTGAAGGATTCGGAAAAGCGCGTTGCCCCGTCAGCCATTGCGTCGCCGATGCCCTTGCGATGTGCGATCATCTCCACGATTTTTCTTACCGCATCCGTATCCCCCCACCTGAGCTCGATTCCGTCCACGTCATCCGGGGTTACAAGCCCGGTTTCCTGGCATTCCATGAGCCATCCAATCACCTCGCTGGTTGAAATCGAGTCCATTCCCACCTGGTTCAGGTAATTGTTCATTTCAAGCCCGAATCCCAGATCCCTGTTTCCTATGCGCGAGGTCACGCTGCACAGGGTCTCGAACTCGGGGCCTTCCGCTTCGATCTGATTCCACACATAATAACGCGAGCAGTGCAGGCTGCAGTTGAAGCACGCCTTGTTCTTCACCTTGAAGGTATCTGCGAGTGCTTCACCTGACACTGTGTCCACGTATTCACAGACACCCTTTTGAAAATGGTTCGTGGGAAGAATACCGAGCTGATTCAGATCCTTCATCAGCATCGTCGTACCGAGCGACCGTCGCTTTTCGTACTCAGGATGGCGGGCGATGGCGTCCCGTATCCGGTTGCACATCTCCATGAACCCGATTGTGTCGTGCACCATATGAGGCCTTCTGCCGCGCACGGCAACGGCCTTGAGCTTCTTGGATCCCATTACGGCCCCCATGCCCGTTCTGCCGTTGACGCGGTTGCCGCTTGAGACAATGGAAGAAAAAAGGACCATGTTTTCCCCTGCCGGACCGATTGCGGCAACTTCAATATCATGGTCCCTTCCTGCATTCCGGATGTTTCCTGTTACATCCAGGATATTAAGCCCCCTGAGCTCGGGACACTCCACGAATTCAACATTTTCGTCCGTAATCATCAGGTAAATCAGGCTTTGTGAAGCGCCCGTGATTATTATCTGATCAAAGCCGGTCTGTTTCATGGCCGCGCCGAACTGACCTCCGGCCGCACTGTCTCCAAGAATTCCCGTAAGTGGGCTCCTGGCTGAGACGGTAAAATAGGCGGATGCAGGCAGATATGATCCCGTAAGCGGTCCTGTTCCGAAAATGAGCATGTTATCCGGGCCCAGCGGGTCGCAGTCTGTTTCGAGCTCCTCGTAAAGACGGAGGCTGTTCGCCGCCCTGCCCCCGATAACGGTCCTTATCCAGGCTTCATCAAGATCCTCGATTGAGAAACTGCGATTGCTTAAATCAATCCTGAGCACTCTGCCGCCGTATGCAAACTTAACCAAGATTTGTCCCCCACTTCTTCCGGATTTCCCTGCCCATCTTTTCCACATACTGTCTGCGCTTTTCGCTGGGGTTTTTTCTGGCCGAATCTTTCTTTATTGCACGCAGGGAAACCTCTTCGCTGGATTCCGGAATGTATTTTATGGCACCCTGGTTGCACACTTTCACGCACCAGGGGTCACCGCCGCACAGATCGCATACATAAACAATACCTTCGAAAAGAGTAATTGCTCCTGTGGGGCAGCGTATTTCGCATGTAGCACATCCTTGGCACAGGGTGGGTGATGCCAGCACCTGACCCATGGATCCGAGTGTGAGTGCCTCCTCCGGACATTTCAGGCAATAACGCTCTTTACATTGAATACATACGACAGGGCCGTCAATTCCTGTTTCGTAGATATGGGTAACTTTTATGCGGGAAAAATCAGTACCCACCCTGCCGGTGTGATAAAAGGCACACGCTGTCTCGCACTGCCTGCAGCCGGTGCACCTGCTCAGATCAACCTTTATCATCCTCGACCGTCTCCAGGCGGTAGATCACCTTGCCTTTGGGGTCGGGACAATGAACGTGTCTGACCTTTCGCACCCAGTGATCCTTGCCAAGTTTTTCCTTCACATCAAAGATGGGGAAAATGGGCATAATGGCCTGAAGCGCCCACATGCACACGTACTTTCCCTCAGGAATATAAAGCTTTGAACCGTCCAGGTAAAAGGTGTCGCCCACGAGCATGGGCAGATCGCAGTAACCGTCGATGCGCTCTACAGTGACCTTGATTTTAGACATAAGTTCTCATTCCCCTAAGCAGCGCACATAATACCGCGTTCAGGGATGGAAATAAATCAAAATCCGTTCCCTTTAAAGAAATATGATTCATTGAAAAACATACCGTACTGTCATAATCATTCACATAAGGGGTAAGCACATGCATAACAAATTAGAGGACAGAAGCAGCGGCATCCGTGCCCTTGAATCAGCTCTGAAACAAAGGGTGAAGGCCGATGAGGCTGCTTTTTCAGAGGGTTCCGATACACTGTGGGCTCACCTCGAACGCGCAGCCACTCTTGCTGAAAATATTGCCCGGGAAACCGGGGTAGATCCGGTCGCGGGCCGCATTGCGGGCCTTTTTCACGATGCGGGCAAGTTTGCAAAGGGCCGCTACCATGACGATGACAGGCCTGAAGAAGAACGATCCGTTGACGCTCTTGTGGAAATGAGCCGTGATCTGAACCTGGATCCGGACCTGATTGATCGGGTGAGCGAATCAATACGCCAGCTTTACAGGGATGATCCTGATCCCACCGAACTTACTAAAGTGCTCTTTGATGCGGACAATGCAGACAAGATGGGAGCTGCCGGGCTCGTGAACTTCTTTGTAAAAGCGGGCCTGAGGGGAAGCGGTCTTTCGCCCGGGCTTCTTTACAGGCTGACGGTGGAACTGACATATACGCGCCACGCACCTAACAGAATGATGACGGCTCCGGGACGCGCAATCGCGGAAAAACGCTCGCCCTATGCAATGGAATTCATAAAAAAGCTTCTTGATCAGCTCAAAGAGGACGGTCTTTACGATTTCAGGATCGAAGAAGTTGATTTTGAAGGGCTTACGATTGACGTTGTTTCACCCGCCGCCTGCGACTGCGGTGGAGAACTTGAGCGGAAAATCTGGGGTGTTCCGGGAATAAAGTGCCTGGAAATTCATATTTCACACTCCTGCATACGATGCGATTACAGAAATGAGATTAAGTTCTGTAATTCGCGTTTGAGCGAGACTTAGGGACACCATTCAGACTTTTCTTAAAAGTGATAACTTATTTATTACAGGAACTCGCCGAAAGGTTTGTATTGTATTGAGCTGTTTCGATGTCAGCTGACTTCTGGATTCACAATATTCTCAAAACTACTAACGCTATTAGAGGCAGCATATTCTCCCTCTAGTTTGCCCAGATTCAGTTCATTCGTACTTGGTTTTGGTGCCTTTGAGTGGAGGTTTCTATAGAGGTTGCCGAGGGTTGTAGAACTCTCACCAAGTTTATCCATGATGAACAATCTCAAATCGCGTTCGAGTGACCATTTCATCGCCGGCGCATCATCACCAGCGTTTTCCCACTTGAGCACTGCCGGGTGGCTGACATCAAAGTACTTTCCGAATTCCATGAGCGTCAGACCAAAAAAGTGTCGGATAAACCTGATTTGATTTCCTGTAATCTGCTCTTGATTATGTACTAGTGCCCGTACCACTTTTTCGTGCAGTTCATTGTAATCGATGTCTGGTGTCCAGACCCCGCGTACATAAATCAAAGGCACATCCTGTATGACTACGGGGAATCCGCACCCGTAATCCACGAAACGTTTTTTGATTTTAGTTTTTTTCATTTTTCAACTCCCAACATAGTCAACCTGCATCCAAATCAACAGCTGTCACAATCAGGGTTCTTGTCTTTTCGTCAAAGGCCACTATCACACGCAACGAACGATTATCGATGGTTTTCCCTTCGATAGCATAAGACCAGTCTTCATATGCCTCCTCGTAGCGATCCCGGCTTGGCACACGGTGCCCTTTGCGAAGGGCTTGAAGGATCTCCGGACGCGTGATTGAGCGCTCGTTTTGGCGATCCGAGCCGTGCCGCGTATCCAGGTAATTACCACTCTCGATACATTCATGAACTTTCGCGAGTAAATTTTCCAGCTTGGGTGGTCGTCGCGCCTTCTTTCCTCTCGCCATAGCATAATGTAACTCAGTTACAATACCATGTCAACCGCTACAGTTCCATTCCTTCACAATCCCAAAGGAGGCTATTTGCTAAATAATGATAGGTGGTTAAGAAGATCTGGCCGTGTTTAATATTTTTGATTGAAACTCATCGTCTGTTTCCCCGTCTGCTGGCAGAGTGAGGGACTCGTACTGCATGTAGCCGAGGCGTGAGACAAAGGTTTCCATCAGGCCGAGGCGGCAGGAAAGAATCCAGATGCCGCCTCTGAGCGGCAGGAATCTCGCAACGCTGGGCCAGTGGCCCCTTCCCGCCTGCTCAATCCAGCCGAGTTCATCCACAATGAATACATCCACATCTTCAAGGCTTTTCAGATGCTCTTTAGCGGAATCGAACGCGGCGTCATCAAAATTCCATCCGCGTCCTTCCTCCCTCGTCTTCATTCTTGCAAGAGGAATCGCTTCCGGGCCGGGGTACATGAGAAGATCGTAACCCAGTCGTAAATCGCCCTCGTAAATACTCTTCTGAATAAAGCCTCCGACCTTCAGTCCCTGGCTCGTCAGACTCTCAACCAGATTTTCAAGATACCGGCTCTTGCCGCTGCCTATGCTGCCTGTTACGCAGAATATGTCCGCCTCGTGTCTCGGCGCCATCCATGCCTCTGAATCGCGTGCTATTTCATCCGACAGGTTTGCTGCATGGGCCAGCATGCGGGCGGTTCTGTCCAGTATTTTCCCGGATCCCGCCTGGGCAGCATCCGCTTTCCAGTCCCTGACCATCTGCGGCATTAGTTTCATGCCGAGGGCAACGGCGGCTCCGGTCTGTGGCACTCCGGCTCTTGCAAACACTCTGACAAGCTGATCCGCACTTATCCTGCTCGAAAGGCTGAAAATAACGGATACCAGCACGGCGGCCCTGATAACGATCATTACGCCCGTTTTGAGTCCGTCAGGCGAAATGTTCATACCGTAAAAAGTTTCATACTGCTTTCCTAAAAGCATGCCGGACAGGGCGGCCAGTACGAGGCCCGTCAGCCAGAATCTGTAATTGCCCACGCTTCTGAGCGTGGGACGGTCCACGACATATAAAAAGCCCGTAATCAGCACGAGACCCGCAAAGGACAGCGGCAGGATTTTAAATAGCTGCAGGCCGACGGCGACAGTGCTGAACACGAGCATGAGCCACATGGGGCCTGTGCGTTTGGGCTTTTTAAGAAACATGATCAAAATTCTCCCTGTGTTCGAGCACGGCCCCGCCAATCCTCAATCCCACCAGCGCTGATACAACCCCGATCATGAAGATGCCTGCAATGATTGCGGCAACCGCACCGTACCCCGCTGCTTCCGGTGCGGTCATCCACTTGAGCATCTTCTGAATGCCGATGTAATAAACTCTTACAACGTCCCATCCGTAAATAATGAGCGCGTAGAGCAGAAACTGGAAAAAGGGCATGAGAACCGCAACGCCCCCTGCCAGCATTGCACGCAGCCTGCCGAAACGGCCGTCGCCTATGATGATTTCGACTGCGACGGCTTCCATGATGATGCTTATGGCTGCCAGCACAAAGGCAATGGAGGGATTCACCAGCTTGAGAAGCATGCATACCACGCCCACTCTCAATGCAAAGCCGCGGCGGGGATAAATCATCAGGCCGCATATCAGGATAATCACGCCTGCGGCCGCCATCCATACGCCTGCGAGCGGAATCCTGAGAGCATGAATCAGTGCTCCAAGCGTGATCTCGAGGGCGCCCCACAGAGATCCGAACACTGTGGCATAGACCCAGTCCCTCGTTATGTTCCTGTGTTTCACCCGGAATCCCCCGCACGGTCACCGCTGTCTGTCGCAAGCTTCAGTGACACCCAGAACCTCCGGCCTGCGCCGGGGAATCCGTACCGGGTCTGATAGTTGACATCCAGGATGTTTTCTCCCCGCCCCGAAATCTCGAAGCAGCTCAGATGGTCACACCATACCCTGAAAGACGTACCCGTACCTAAAAGTGCATATGTGCCGAATCTGCCATAGCGGTTGTTGATGTCGTTCTGGTAATTCTGGGGACCGATGATGTTCACGCCCGTTGACAGCTCCCACCAGTCAAAGGGTTCATACGTTACAGCCGCGAATGCCTTGTGCTCCGGTCTGTACAGGAGCTCATCACGATCCGGCGCATTTATCATTGTTGCAAAAAGATACGTGTACGCCAGACTTATTCCGAGTTCATCAACGGGTTCAAGCTTAACTTCCACCTCTGCGCCCGCCAGGCGCGCGTCCGCAATGTTCTGTATCATGTATGTGCCTGTGCCCACGGCACGTTGTTCAATGAGTCCTTCAACCTCTGAATCGAATCCCGACAGCTTGACTCCGACGATTTCGTGGGGATCCCAGGACATATCCACTCCGAAGTGCCAGGCTTTTTCCGGCTCAAGATCCGGATTCGGCACGCTGCCTCCGAGCGTGGGGCTGTAGCGCTCCTTGAAAGTGGGAAAGCGCCCACGCCTGCTTGCCGACGCCTCGATCCTGAGCGTGTCGTGGGGCCATCCGAAGACACTGGCCACCGGACCATAGAAATGCATTATGGAAGGATTTACGTCTTCCGGAGAATCGTCCGGAAATTCTCCTTCGTACTGTACTCCTGCCGAAAAGCCCGCGGGCTCGAGAAAACGCCATTCGTTTCTGAATGTTCCGATCAGCCTCCATGCAGACATGGCTGTTTCATCAAACTCCTGCTCGATGCCGGGCACTTCCTGTCCCGGCTGTCTGTATTCATCGTCATGCGACATGTATCGGGCCAGCAGTACGGGTCTGAATTCAACGTAATTGGCCCAGTCAGGCTCAAGACGGATGCTGCCCGACCACCCGAACCCCGTACTCAGCTCCCTGTACTCTGAATAAAAGGACGCCATTGTCTCCTGCGCAGCATACTCAGCATCATCGTATGAAAGCACTGTATTGCCTATTCCTGTAACAAAAACATGCTCCCTGAACTCAAGCCATGATTCAGGCCTCCACCTGTGCTTAAGCTGGCCGTGGCCCGCCTGCCATGGGTCCCATTTCCAGTACCTTGGCACAAGGAGCATGGTGTGAGGGGGAACACCGTAAGTGCCCCGCGTGAAAAATCCCGTGGCTTCAAGGGAATGTTTCTGGATTTCATATGTAACCCTGGTGCCGATGTTTCCGTCCGCAAAGTCCGAATTTTCCCTGATGCCGCCGTTTTCATTGCGCTCCTTGCTGAAACGTCCGGACATGGGCCAGCCGTTGTCAAACCTGTATCCTCCCGTGATAACGAATCCCACATCATCAACCGTTGTCGAAACTGCAGCGGATCCGATAGTGGCATAGGGATATGAAGCTTCTGATACAACTTCAAATTCAGTACACGGAGCAGGAGTGCGTGTAACCAAGTTCACGGCCCCGCCAAGGCCCACGGGTATGTCCAGCTTTGTGCTGTTGGTCTTGAATATTTCAATCCTGTCCAGCAGAAGCGCCGGGAATTTACCGAGATCCATTCTGGCATCATAGGGCGACATCATGGGAACGCCGTCAATGAGTATCATGAGCTGTCTCTGATCAAAGCCGCGAAGGCTTATGTCGCTTTCGCCCCTGTCGTCCTGGGACACGTAGACCGACGGAACACTGTCCATGAGCCCGGTTACTGAAGTACGGCCCGGAGTACGGACTTCGGCAACGCTTACTTCATCCTCCGCAAGCGTGATGGGTTCGCTCCTCGCCCGTACGATGGTTTCGCCTATGGGTTCGCAGGGGACATTAAGTTCTACTGCCAGTTCCACTGCGTCCTGTTCGGACCATTCATAAAGTCCTCCATCAACCTCAGCGTTTTCGGCCATTGCGAAACCGGATGCGAAAAATTCACACAGGAGCAGGACGAAGCATAAGAGCTTCATCCTGCCCTGTATTCTGCTTACAGACCGGATGATGTAAATCCTATTCAGGATCATACAGGTTTATGATTACGGCTCCGTTAATCATGTAACAGCTCCCAATTGCATGGTTCTCGGGCCAGGAAATATCACCGGTGTCCACATTGATGCGTCCGAGCTTCCAGTCGTCGTATGTCAGGGGATCGCAGTCCTTTACAGAAGGCTTGAAACCATCATCAGCCTCAGGCTCCAGAAGAACGTCCTCAGGCACTGTCGTGAGCTCTGACGCTTCAACAATGTCCGTCAGGTCGGCAAGCACGTCCTCGCCCTCTGCATAGTATTCCAGGGTGCCAAGATCCACATCGGCTTCATCATCATTGTATCTGACCGTGACCGTTATCGGATCTTCAGGCTCGGGTTCTCCGCCGTCAACGCCCGCATCCTCGTCATCCGGAAGGTCATCAGGGCTGATGGCGTGGATTTTTGCCACCTCATCAACCGAGTAGCAGCCGGCGAGTCCCATGGAAGTATCCCAGAACATGTTGGCTGAATCAGTATCGATATAGCCGTCATCCAGGGTTTCGCCCGGCAGTGGATCGCAGTCCTTCATGCTGGGCTTGAAGCCGTCGGATCCCTCGAAATCGAAGAAATAGTCCTTACGCTTGCCTGAAACATCACCTTTGCTGAATCCAAGATCCACCAGTTCACCAAGGTTTACGGCCTGAAATCCCTCCACTTCACTTATCGTCACCTCTGAGAATGCTATCCCGACAGACTGGCCTCCGATTTCAAGGGTAAGGTCGGCGGCTGCTGCGCCTCCGTCGCCGTTATCCTTGTCGTCGTCCTTTGCTTCCTCTTCCGTGGACTGATCACATCCCAGAAGCAGCACAACAAGTATCAGGTTCAGTAATAACGCTCTTTTCATGGCACACCTCCATGCCCCGCGGGAAGCCGGTCCCGCTGAGGCAGTAAATTTCTCCTCGATCAGGACTGAAATATCCAGGCAACGCGTTCGGGAGATGTATGTTGTAATAAAAGAAAGGTTTTCATTTTTGTTCCTTTCCAAACACGGGAGGCGAAGGGGTTTCCCCATTCACCCTTAACGGTCCCCTCATCGTGGCGCTGCTTTAGACAGGGGGACTCGGAACAGGCTGAACCTTATAAAAACGGGCAGTTAAGGTCAAAGGTTTTTTAATCCTCCGTTATCACATTCAGGAAGACGGCTGTTTTTGTCCTAACTATACAGATTTGGAGACCATTTCCGCTCCAGGGGGGTGGGTCAAGATGCACCTGTTCATTCCCAGTCATACAGCTGGCGCACCTTGAAATAGCATGTGTTCCGTGTTACTATGTTATCATGATACGGTCGTTTAAGGACCAGGATACTGAAGATGTTTTTAATGGAAAAAACACGAAAGGTGCGAGAAAAATCTGCCCGAAGTCTCTGTGGAACGTGGCAGCGAGAAAGCTGGACCAGCTGGATTCAGTAACATCGGTCAACGATTTGCGAATCCCGCCGGGAAACAGACTGGAAACGCTCAATGGAGATCGTCAGGGTCAGTTCAGTATCAGAATAAATGATCAATATCGCATTTGTTTCGAATGGAGTGACAACGGGGCAGAACGGGTACAGATTGTCGACTACCATTCATAGCGCAAGGTTTTAAGGAGGCGAAAATGGTTCGCATACCAACACACCGAGAGCCGACCCATCCGGGTGAAATGCTCCTTGAGGAGTTCCTGCACCCGATGAACATAACGCAAAGAGAGCTCGCTAAAGCGATTCGTGTACCCTACCAGAGGGTCAACGAGATCATCAATCAGCGACGAGGCATAAGTCCCGGCACCGCCCTCAGACTATCCCGGTTTTTCGGCGTATCAGAAGACTTCTGGCTTAACCTCCAGCTCCGCTGGGACTTATACCGGGCAAAGCGCAAAGAGGCTGAAGAATTAAGCGCGATAAGTCCATTCACTGACGAAGAACATCCCGCCCGGCCGTGAACTCAATTTCTCCATTATCCGGAACCAATTAGATATGCAAAATCATATGGCTGTTTATCAATATGATAATATTTACCTTACGGAGCGGGGGCATCAGAAGGGATTTACCAGTTTCAGGCCCGGGATTTTGATGAAGCCCTGATCCCGCGTCCACAGTTCTGTGGCTCCGTTGTCGAGGCCCGTAAGCGCGATCTGGAGGTCAAAGATGCGGGGGCCTTTTATTTCAAGATCCCGTGCCAGCGTGAGGAGCCTTTCGTGAAATCCGGCATGCGGCAGGAGTATGCGAACGCCACCGCTGTTTTCAAGCGCTGTTATGAAGTCGCCTGCTTCAGCGGCAGTCGACGGCCGGCCGCTCGATGCTGGGTGGGTCACCACGCTGAAGAACTCGGAAACGCTCGGCAGCGATATTCCAGCGCCGCGGGCACTGTTGCAGGCGGAATCTATGGCCTTCCGTGCAGCCGTATGCTCCGGCGTGGCACTGCGGTGCGCATAAATGAGAAGATTCGTATCCAGTACGATCATTGTTCGTTGAGAAGCCAGTTGTACATGGCTTCACGATCAGCCACATCCAGCCCATCGGGAAGGCCGCCTTTAACCGTCACCCAGCGCAGTTTTTTCCTGCTTCTTTTGGCTCGGCCGGGAATGTCAGAGTCGAGTACCGCCCTGAGCCCTTTTACAATAAGCACGCGCATGGGAAGGCGGAGTTCAGCAGCACGCTTTTTTGCCTCGATGAGGAGCTCGTCCGGAATTTCTACCGTAGTCTTCATACATAAATACATAAAACCATATTTATGTATTGTCAACCAGGTCGCGCAGAAGCGGCTGGACATAATAACTTTTTTTAACATCAGCCGATAATAAAACCGCTGTTTGTGTTATTATCCATTCTTGCTTGAATCACGAAATTCATTTTTTCTTGTTACTCATTTGCGGTCGTACACACACATGAAAACAGTGCAGGCAGATAACGCATACAGAATTACAGTGTCAGTACTCATCTTCTGGCTCGCAGCGCTTTTTTCTGAGCAGATACGGGCTGCGGACGAAGAAAAAATTACAGGGCCCGTCCTGATTGTGCTCATGGTCGGAAACGACGACGAATCCCGAAGGCGCAACGAGCGCTTTGTGCTGGAGCTGAAGCTTGCGCTCGACGGTTTTTACATCAAGCGCATCCAGACCGGGTTCGAAGACTTTCTTTCGCTCCCCATGAACGAAAGGCTCATGCGCATAAGGCCCTTTGTGGACGAATTCGACGCGGTCGCTGCAACGTGGATAGAGGAATCGGGTTCTGATTCAATACTCTTAAACCTCGTGGCCCTGAGCACGGGGAGGGCGCTCGTGCGCATAGTTGCGGCCAGAAGCGGCCCTGAGACCGAAACAGAACTTGCACTTGCGGCGCAGGAGCTATTGGGCGAGGCGTATCTTTTCAGTCCGGGGCACGAAGAAGAGGCCGTAAACCGTGTGGTCACCCGTGTAAAGGAAGTCGTGGTAAAGAAACAGCGGGGCTATGCGGGCCCTCGCCTGGGCCTGATGCCGCTGTTGAACATCAAGAGCGGCCTGTGGGGCCAAATGGGCCCTTCGTTCATGGCAGGAAGCGGCATTGGCATGGAAATATGGCCGCATGACGACGTATATCTACAGGCGCGTTTCGAATACATGGCAGGGCCGAGGGAAAGGCCTTCCGACGGCATTGTAACTGGCTTCAGGCTCGCTCCCTCAATCAGTGCCGGTTATTCATGGAAAATTTCGAGCTTCAGGCTCGGGCCATTTGTAAGCGTGGACGCGGTGTATTCACTTGCCGACATGTCGCTCGGCACAGGCAACATTCATACTTTCGACTGGTGGAACTTCAGGGGATCAGCAGGCATTGACCTCAGATGGCGGGCATTTCCCGCATTTACAATCGCCCTGGATCCCGGTGTGGGATTTTATGCCTTGCGAAGAAAATTCACCCGTCTTTCCGACGGCAGCGTGATATTCATGACGCCGAGGATTGACTGGGATCTGAGTATTAAATTCATCTTTTTCCTGTAGCGGTTTAATGTAATCCTGTTTTTTCGGGGAACCTTTTCACGGAGTTGTGAAATGACAAGGATAGAAACGCTTGGTGACTGAAAAAGACCGGCAGAAGCTGTCTGATGAACAGCTCATGAAGAGTCTCGCACAGGGCGGGACGCACTCGCTCGGGGTTCTTTACGAGCGATACAGGGTACTGGTGATGAAGGCCGTTGCCAGGACCGCACCGGAGGTTCCCATGGCCCAGGTGGAAGACATTACACAGGACGTATTTCTTGCTGTAAGGGATGGTGCGTCAGCTTACGATGAACAGAAAAGGTTCAAGGCCTGGCTTTACGGCATTGCCGTGAACAAGGCAAAGGTATGGAGGCGCAACACCTGGCTTCGCAGAAGGCTCCTGGGAGAAAGAAGCGGCGAGCCGGTCGGAAGGGCGCTCGATCGTGAGATGTCCCGGGCCGAACAGATCGAGGCAAGAGAGAGCGTGCTCCGTGCGCTTCACGAGCTGCCCGAAAACATGAGGCAGACGTTGATACTGCACGCCGTGGAAGGCTTCAGTTGTGATGAAATCAGCCGTGTTTTCAAAATAAGTCCCAAAACCGTAAGAACGCGCCTTCACAGGGCACGCGGACGCCTGGTGGATATGCTCAGTCTGCAGGATTCACTGACGGCGGGTACTGAGGAAGATGCATGAATCCGTGCGGTAAAATAGACGCTTACCTGGACGGTGATCTTTCTGCGGAAGAGGCCGCGGTTTTCGAGTCACATCTCGATCAATGCGCTGAATGTTCCGGCAGGGTCGCACAGTGGAAGAGCGTCAAAGACAGCCTTGATCATGTTGAAAATTCAGCCGCAACCGCGCTCGAAAGACTGAGCCCTCCTCAGACCGCGGCATTGCTTGACGCGGCAGAGGGGGAAACGGGCGGCCGCGCTTTATGGACCGCGAGGCCCGTGCCTGCATTTGCAGCACTCACCGTAATCATCATCGCTGCGGTCGTGATACTGTGGCCTGAAGCCGAAAAGACCGTCCGGCCCGGACAGGACACAGGCATCGATGTCAGTGCAAGGCTCACAGTCCCGGGAAAACGGGCCGGGGCCGTCATACAGAATCCCGTCTCGCGCCTGCTCAAAGCTCCATCCGGCAGCAGCGTGCATGTAGAAATAGGGTCAGACCTGGTCGAACTCAAAGGCCCTGGAAGTATGCGGATATCAGGCGCGCAAAGGGCCCGAACCATTATCAGTCTGAACTCCGGGAGCCTGATGTGTACAGTTACACCGGGACGGGACAGGGAATTCATTGTTCAGACGGATCCCTATCGGGTGCGTGTTACAGGCACCAGGTTCCGGGTTGACCGGCCCGGGGGCACACGTATCAAAGTGGCAGTGTTCGAGGGAACCGTTGAGGTAAGCGCGCCGCAGAACGCGTCATGGCGGGTTTCAGCAGGCGAGGGCCTTGTCATACCGTCCTTTGACGAGATCAGTAAGGCCGTCATCACCTCGCTGTCTCAGAAGACTGACAGCAGGGTCGCGGGAACACCCCATATGCCTGTCAGGGACACTGCATCCAGAAAGCCGTCCAGAAGACCACAAAGTGAAATAGAAACGTGGCGTCAGTGGATAATCGATGGAAAGCTGGATCAGGCCGAAGAAGCTCTTGAGGCATATCTGAAGAGGAAAAGGCGGGACACGGCCGCGTGGTCGCTCTTGGCGGATGCAAGGCGCAAGAAGAGGGACTACGCCGGCGCGGTTGACGCCTACGGCCAGGTGATAAGGCATGCATCGAGCCAGGAGGCCGGCATAGCGCGTTTCCGCGCGGGCGTCCTGCTTCAGGACCGGATGCGGTCGCATGCGAAGGCGGTCGGGTTGTTTGAAAAATATCTTAATTCATCATCAGTGGACAGTGCGCTCAGACCGGAGGCCCTTATGCGGCTTGCGGTCTCGCAGCTGGCCATGGGCAATAAATCCGCTGCCATTCGCAGCCTCGAAGAGATCCTTGAAAAACATCAGGCCACGTCGGCTGCATCAAGGGCGCGGAAAATGCTGAGTAAACTCAAAGGAGGTGCGGGATGAAATCTCAGGCATGGGCAATTGCGGCCCTGTTCATAACAATTATGTGGATCGCTCCATTCATGAATGGCTGCGATGAGTCAAGCAGCGTTGATGATGTTGGAGACGCAGGGGAAAAGAAAAACAAGGAAAAAGACGCAGGCGCTTCCGACACCGACACCGACACCGACACTGATACGGATGACGATGTATGCGACGAGCAGGACCTCGCTCTTAAGCTCGAAGGCGTTAAAGTAATGCTCTTGGTGGACTTTTCAAGTTCCATGAACGCGGCGAAGTGGTCGGCGGCCACAGAGGCAATCAGGCAGATGGTGACGGATCCGGCCAACGCGGACACGCAGTTCGGACTGCACCTTTTTCCCAAGCCCGGAATGTTGCCCAACTGCAACGCGTCCTTTACTCCCGCCGTCATGGTCGGGCCGGACAACGGTGAGAAGATAGTTGAATGGATGGAAACGCATTCGCCGGGCTTTTTCTCCATGACTCCCCTAGTCGAGGCCATGCGGTACTACCTCGGTGTAGTGGACACGGCACTGCATGATCCCACCACGGCCAACTACATAGTCGTGCTGTCGGATGGAGAGGATACGTGCTTCGGCATGGATTCCATCGGAGATACGGTTCCGTATCCCTTCAATACGCCGAACATACTTGCGGGAATTACGGACGACATAAAGGATCTTTCCGGCATCAAGACCTTCGCAATCGGTTTCGGAAACGTAAATGCAACGGCACAGGCACAGCTCAATGCAATTGCAAAAAACGGCGGCACGTCTTTTAACAAGTTCATTCACGCCGCTGATGGCCCTGCGCTGATCGAGGCCTTTGACGAGATAGCAAAGTCCATCCGTCCCTGCAGGTACATACTTGAATCCCCGGATGCCGAGGTCAACACGTCGGAGATCAACTTCTATTTCGATAACAGCAAAGTGGACAGGGACAGGAAGCACGAGGATGGATGGGACTGGACAAAGAGCGACGAGCTCGAAGTGGAATTCTTCGGCCAGGCCTGTGAGCAGATAAAGAGCGGAAATATCACCAATGTTAATGCAACCTTCGGCTGTCCCACGCAGATAGACGGCGAAACATGCGCGGAATTCGACACGTTCCTCAAGTTCCCGGGAGTGGCCACCATGTTCCTTCAGGACGTGTCGGGAAGCATGATGACGCCGTACAGCAAGTGGAAGGGCGCATCCAGCGCCATTACGAACATGCTCGTGGACGATCGCAACAATCACGTAAGCTTCGGTTTCGACGCCTTCCCGGCTGGCAACAGCTGCGAGATAGCGGCCTCTCCGGAGATTTCAATAGGAGGGCCGGAGACACGCCTGATGATTGTCGAATGGATGACGTCCAATATGCCGAGTCTTCTTGGAGGCACGCCCCTGGTATCGGCCATGAAACGCTTTATCAACCGGCCCGGGGGCATTGAGAGAAAGGACGTCTCCGGCGTGCTCATCGTGATTTCGGACGGCGGTGACTCGTGCGCGTCGTCATCGCTCATGAGCATTCCTGAACAGCTTTCACAGGTCACTGAGGAGCTGGTATCCCGGCATAACGTTCGCGTGTTTGCAATAGGCTACGGGGGCGGCGCTAACACGGCACAGCTCGACGCTATTGCACAGGCTGGCGGCAGCGGAATGAATCAGCATCAGAATGCGAACGACCAAGCCGATCTCGAGAAAATTTTCAAGCAGATATCCAGCATGGTGACATCGTGCATTTTCAGCGTGCCTTATGCGGGGGCCGACGCGGATTACGAGAACGTGAACTTCTACTTTGACGGAGACGTGGTGCCGCGCGATACGGGCAACAACGACGGCTGGAACTGGGTGAACGAGGTAAAGAAGGAAAGCGTGGAATTTTTCGGTCAGTACTGCGAAATGCTCAAGCAGGGGGAAGTCACCGACGTGGTAGTCGAATTCGGCTGCGATACCGTTATTCTAGAGTAAAAGCGCCCGCGTCCGTCTTCGGACGCGACTGTCTTCAGACGCGCCTTGCCTGATCCCGCCACTTCTGATATCCACAGCCCGATGAAAATGAAGCCGCCAGAATCAGCCTTTCGCATCAAAAGAAGGGTGCTTTACGCGGATACCGACAGGATGGGCGTTGTATATCATTCGGCTTACCTGCGCTACGCTGAGGCCGGCCGTGCCGAACTCATGCGCGCAAAGGGTTTATCCTACAGAGAGATGGAGGACAGCGGCCTGATGCTTCCCATTGTTGAAACCTGGATGAAGCATTACGCTCCTGCCCGTTATGACGAGGAGATTGACATCATCACGTGGATTGAAGAGACAGGCGGAGCATACATGACTTTCTTTTATGTCATCGAAATTGATTCAAAACGTCTTGTCGAATGCTACACAAAGCACACGTGTATCAACATGGAAAATAAAGTTGTACGTCTTCCCGAAAAAATAATACTCATGGCGCCTGATGCATGATGCGCAGCCGGACCGAGGGGTCCGGGGTGCAGAATCTGTTCATACTGAAAAAATCTAAAATATGTAAAAAATCAAAGGTGCATTTTTTTATCTATGTTATAATTTTCCGCGATTAAAGGAGGCGAAGACAATGCACAGACTTATGCTGATTCTACCAGCCATTCTGCTTCTGGCCACTTGTGATTCAAGTGAAAGAAGCAAGAGTTCAGACGAGGATAAGGACGCCGGAGACGGATTAACTGCGGATGCAGGCGATGATACTGATTTCGACGCCGGAGAAGGTGACGATACCGAGCCCGGCTGCAGCAAGATGGACATACTGTTCGTGATCGACGATTCAGGCAGCATGTCGTGTGAGCAGTCAAAACTCGGCCAGGCCTTTCCGGGATTTATCCAGGTCCTCGAGGACTACCTTACACCCGCGAACACGCAGGTAGAGTACCGTGTGGGCGTTACTTCAACCGGAAGGACCGTGGATTATACGCTGAAACTGGGGGGGCAGGATTTCCCCTTTCACGAAAAGGGCATGGACGGAAAGCTCAACGAGGTTCCCGGCGGCGGGCTGTGGATCGACGGGCCCGGGTCCACTGTCTCTTCCGACTTTTCAGCGACTGCAGACCTTGGAACGGGCGGCCCGTCCTATGAGATGCCGCTCGAATCCATGCACATGGCGCTTGAGCTGACAGCGTCCGGAGAATACAACGATGGATTTTTGAGAGAGGATTCACTCTTTATCGTGGTTTTTATCACTGACGAAGACGACTGCTCCAGGCTGGACAACGATTTCGAGATTCATGTCGATCACTGCATGACGAATCCTGAAGGTCATAATCTTGTCGACCTTCAGGAATACAAGGACTACCTGGATGATAAATTCGGCGGTGAGAGCAGGTACGTGGTAGTGAGCATTGCGGGGGCCTCGAGCTGTGATATTTCGTCAGTTACATGTGAGGAGGACGATGCCCAGGCCGGTGCAAACGACGCCGTGAGAATGAAGGACTTCATCAACAATTATTTCGAGGACAACGCTGTGTTTTCGGACATATGCACCGAACCCATGCCGGATGCCCTGTCCAGGGCGCTGGAAAAGATGCAGGTGGCCTGCGACGAATTCACCCCTGTAGAATAGGGCCTGCTCAATCCTCCCAGGTATCCTTGGCTTCGAGATTGTAATCGTTGTTCAGGGATTCGATCATGATCCAGTAACCGACCTTTTTAAAGATGGATTGATCCTGAGGGCTGATTTTGAACAGACCTTCACCTGACTTGAAAGGCATGGTGCCCTGGAATTCTACCGCGCCTTTAAGTACCCATGCGTAATATTCGGGAGGCACTTTCATCAGGGCGGAAGCCTCGTCCGATTTCCTGGCAGGCCGGCAGTCATCCAGCCATGCAATGCCGATAACGTGGCCCGCGGTATGTGAGCAGCGTTCGGCAAGATCGGGCTCACCCACGGCGGTCGTGAACTGGCGGACGAACCTGCGGTCGAATTCCCTGGCAGCCCTGATAATGACAACGCCCCTGAAAGGCGTGTAAGTCGATTTCAGCTCAACCGTCTTTTCGCCCATTGCAACGGCCATTGCATAGGGATGTTTGATTTCCAGGCCTCGGACGGGAACCGGTTTTTTCATTCTTCAACTCCAGGTACTGTAAGAAAAATCAGCAAGCGGCAGTGTATCATCAATAAAAAGGAAAAGTCTATTGCATATGTCCGTCCGCTGATAACAATGAGAAAGTGAATACTTTCATTAAAGAATTGAAATCCATTCCGGGCAGCCGGGTTCTGGAGGAAAAATGGCTCCTGGCGCCCACGATCCGTACGGGATACCAGTGGCTGGACTCGGTCACCACAGCGGGACACGGCGTACTGAACGTGCGTGTGAAGACCATGAAGAACATAGTCTACGATATTGCGTCAGGCAGTCTGAGGGACAGGGGGCTCGTGAGCCTGGACAACATTCATTTTCATGTGCTGTTGAGCGGGATTTTTGCAAACTTGGCAGAGCATGAGGGTGCGTATTTCGGAAAAATCGAGCCCGGCATGGGAATTCTGCAGACGCTTGGAAGAGCCGTAAACGACTTCAGGCTGGCAGGACTGACGTCGGAGAATATTGATTCAGAATCTTTCGAAACCGAGTTGAAGTCAGGTGAACTGTCACGTCTTGTCAGAATGTACGAAAATGCACTGACCGAAAACGGCCTGTTCGATTATGCCGATGCAGTCAGGACGGCAACCGGCATCATTCGTGATAAGGGAGGTCGCCCGGGCGGCGACGTGCGCCTGCTTATTCCGTCT
>Ga0272442_10003364_pt1 | contig 22525 bp, 16 predicted proteins | sample SSMForm2O_FD_200262 | JGI IMG/M metagenome (GOLD analysis project Ga0272442, IMG submission 200262) | Marine sediment archaeal communities from Little Sippewissett salt marsh, Falmouth, MA, United States - SSM-Form-2O | ecosystem: Environmental > Aquatic > Marine > Wetlands > Sediment ...
TCGAAGACGTTACCGAGAAAGTACTGATGACCAAACAGCTGATTACAACGGAAAAGATGGCCTCCCTGGGAATGCTCTCCGCTGGAATCGCCCACGAGATCAATACCCCGCTGACCGGAATTTCCTCTTATTGCCAATTGATTCTTGACAAACCGGATGATCCGGAGAACCTGGAATTCTTCACCCGGATCCAGGAACAGGTCCTCAGAGCCAACAAGATCATCCGTACACTGCTTGATTTCTCGCGCCAAAAAGGTGAGGCCCCTCAGGAAGTGGATCTGGACACGATAATCAGGGAAAGTCTCTCTCTGATGGAACACAAGCTGAAACGCAAAAAAATCAGTGTTGAAAGCGACCTGCGGTTGACGCGCCGTTTCACCGGTTTCGTCACCCGGTTGCAGCAATTGTTCATCAACCTGTTGATCAACGCCGCCGATGCCATTGACCACGATCATGGCCGTATCCTTCTCAAGGGGACCGATGATGATGAGAAGATCACGATTTCGGTAAGCGATAACGGTAAGGGTATCCATCAGAGCGATATCCAGCATATTTTTGATCCTTTCTTTACCACCAAAGGCCCGGGAGAAGGCACGGGCCTGGGGCTTTCCATCGCTTTCAACATCGTCCGTGAACACTACGGAGAAATCAACGCACAGAGCAGTAGAGGAGAAGGAACGACATTCACGATTGAATTCCCCCTTTTCAATCCCCTGCGGAGTATACAATTATGAAAGAGAAAACCATTCACCTGGTCGACGATGAGAGCATCATTCACGATATTTTCAGCCGCATTTTCAAGGGCAATGAGTACCGCTTGATCATCTCGGAAAATATGAGCCAGGCCCTGTCCAACCATCATCCCGAAGTTGATGTGGTCATCATGGACCTGATGATCCCCGGAACTTCGGGGATCGAGATCTTCAAGCAACTGAAAAAGATTGATCCCGCTATCCGGGTCATCTTCCTTACCGCTTTCGGTACCATTGAATCGGCCATCGAGGCCATTAAACTCGGTGCCATGGACTACCTCCAAAAGCCCTTCAACAATGTGGAATTGCAACACAGAATTGACCGGGTCATCAGGGAGCGAGAAGTCGACCAGGAGAACATCCAACTCAAGAAAACCCTGAACCAAAGGTTTTCCTTTACCAATATCATCGGCAACAGTCACGCCCTGAAGCAGACCCTCGACCTGGTGGAAAACGTCGCCGCCACCAATTCCACCATTCTGATCACCGGGGAAAGCGGGACCGGCAAGGAGTTGATCGCCAAAGCGGTATTCAACAATTCCAATCGACGCAACCGCCCCTTTCTTTCCTTTAATTCCAGCAACATCCCGGCTACTCTTTTCGAGAGTATCCTTTTCGGTCATCGCAAAGGATCCTTTACCGGAGCCCACGCGGATCGCAAGGGAATTTTCGATGAAGCCGACGGCGGAACCATCTTCCTGGATGAAATCGCCAATCTGGATATGGAGACCCAGGCCAAGATTCTGCGGGTTCTTCAGGAAAAGGAAATCCAGCCGCTGGGAGCCAACCGGGTCCACAAAGTGGATGTGCGGATCATCGCCGCCACCAACGTGGTTCTTCATGAAAAAGTAAAGTCGGGCGAATTCCGGGAGGATCTGTTTTACCGCCTCAACATTATCAATATCCACCTGCCGCCGTTACGGGAGCGCATGGAGGACATTCCTCTGCTGGTTGACAACTTCACCCGCAAGTACGCCGAAGAAAACCAGCGTGATATCCCGGCCGTACAGCCGGAATTCCTGCAGAAGCTGATGCAGTATCCATGGCCGGGCAACGTCCGGGAACTCGAGAATGCCATTCAGCGTTCGGTAATCCTGGCATCCAACCAGATCCTCACTCCCGACCTCCTTCCCGACGAAATAAAATCCGGAGATTCGGCACATATTAAACCGTCCGGAGGAGATTTCAATCACCGGGTGAACCAGTACAAGCGGCGCTTGATCCTGGATGCATTGAAAAACAACGACTGGGTGCAGAAGCGCGCCGCCGACGAGCTCAACATCAAGCCCACCACTCTGTCGGAACTAATCAAGCGCCTGGAAATACGCAAATGAAAGCCTATACCCTTCATCGCCTGTTGCAGTCATCGGGATTTGACAGCCGCCGCCGTATCCGTAAGGGCATCGCCGACGGTGATTTCAGTGTAAACGGCAAAGTGATTACGGACCCGAACTTTCCCGTTGATCCCGAAGACGACATCCGCTTCCAGGGCAGTCGCCTGAAGCTGAACGTTGAATCCCGGGTCTACTTCCTGCTTAATAAACCCCGGGGGGTGGTATCCACTCTTGCCGATCCCGGAGGGCGCGCGACAATCAAGGACCTGATCAAGGGAATCCGGGAGCGAGTGTACCCGGTGGGACGCTTGGATTTCCACTCCGAGGGCCTCATATTGCTGACCAACGACGGGGACCTCATGAAAAAAGTGATCACACCGGCGAACAAAGTCCCCAAGCAATACCTGGTCAAGATTCGCGGAATCCTTTCCGACCAGGATCGCGAACGCCTGCTGGTAAAAGGGATACACATGGAAGGTTTGAGAATAAAACCCCTGGAAATCACTCCGGTTCGGCGAACCGCCAAAGGGCACTCCTGGCTGACCTTGACCATTACCGAGGGACGCAAACACGTGGTCCGCAAACTTCTTCGGTTCAGCGGACACCCCGTGGAGCGTCTGCGGCGGCTTTCCATCGGCAACCTGAGGTTGCAGGGCATTCCGCCTGGGCATTGGCGGGAAGCCACCGCGCAGGAGATGGACGCCTTCATCAAGGGCCTTACATCCGGGAAATTTCCAGGCTCTGCGGATCGTTCGCCTAAGTGATTATGGTACCATCCGGAATTTCAGCATTCTTGGGGACTACCACGATTCCATCCACGATGTGATAGTTCCCGGCGTCCACCCGCGACGTCTCCCCCTGGTAATCAATGCGCACATTATTCCCGATACGCACGTTTTTGTCCAGAATGGCTTTGCGTATAGAGCAATTGCGCCCGATCCCCAGGGGAACCTTGACGGAACTATCTTTACACTCGTAGAAGTCCGCTCCCATCATAACGACCTGTTCCAGCTGAGCGTTTTCGTTAATGATAGAACGTATCCCGATTATCGATTGTTCTATTCGGCTGCCTTCGATAATGGAGCCATCGGAAATGAGGGCGTTGTGCATGTGGCAATTGCGGACCTTTGATCCTGGAAGAAACCGGGCATGAGTAAAAATCGGATTCAACTCATCGTAGAAATTGAAACGGGGCACCGGATTGGCGAAATCCAGGTTGGCCTGAAAAAAAGACTGAATGGTACCGATATCCTCCCAATAGCCGGAGAATTCGTATGCATGTACGTGGCGATCCGGTATGGCCGCGGGAATGATCTCTTTTCCAAAATCCTGACTGTCGCTTTGATCCAACATGTCGACCAGCACATCCCGGTTAAATACATAAATACCCATGGATGCCAGAAATGCCCTGTCATCAGGGCGATCCGGCAACCGCATGCTTTCTATCAATCCATTTTCCTGCGGCTTTTCCGCGAAAGCGTTGATACGACCGTCATCCCCCAGGCGCATGATTCCGTACCTGGAGGCCGCCTCCCGTGATACCGGGGTCGTAGCGATGGTGATTTCCGCCTTATTCTCCTGGTGTACCTTCATCAGGTCTCCCATGTGAATGCGGAACAACTGGTCTCCCGAAAGGACAATGACGTATTCCACGTCCTGACCGCGGATATAGTCCAGGTTCTTTCGTACCGCGTCGGCGGTTCCCTGATACCAGTTCTTGTTTTCCAGGGTTTGCTGCGCGGCCAGTACCTGCACGAATCCTCGGGAAAAACCATCAAACTTGTAGGTCCCGGTGATGTGGCGATGCAACGACTCGGTGTTGAACTGGGTCAACACGAATATTTTCTTGATGCCCCAATGGAGGCAGTTGGAAATAGGGATGTCGATCAAGCGGAATTTCCCCCCAATGGGAACCGCCGGTTTGGCGCGTTTTTCAGTTAGAGGAAAAAGCCTTGTTCCCTGTCCACCCCCCAGAATCACCGCCAGAGCGTTCTTCATGGATGCCTCCGGTCCTTGGAATAGAGTGAACCATGGTGATTTGGTTCATTCCGCATATGTCTGCATGGTAGGCGGCGCGCAAGGCAAAGTCAAGGGAAAGAAATTAGGGAAGTTAAGCGAGTTGAGCGCGGGAATACAGTTGAACAGTTGAGTTACTCTCTCTCAACTTCTTATCCTCCCCGCAACTTTCTCAACTTCCCTGTTCTACAGACTTACTTACTGACCCGTTCGATATAGGATCCGTCCCGGGTGTCCACCCGGATCACCGATCCCTCCTCAACAAAGGGAGGCACCATGATTTCCATGTCGTTGTCCAGGACGGCGGGTTTGTAGGAAGCCTGTACCGTGGCGCCTTTCAAGGCCTTCTCGGTTTCCACGATTGTAAACTCCATGGAGAGCGGCGGGGTGATATTCATGGGAGTGCCTTCGAAAAACTCAATCTGATACACTTCGTTCTCTTTTATATAGTAGGTCAGATCACCCAGGAATTCCTTGTTCATGGGAAGTTGCTCATAGGTTTCATTGTCCATGAAAACGTAGTTGTCTCCATCCTGGTAGGAAAAAGCGTATTCCCGGGTTTCCATGACAACCCGGTCCACTTTTTCACTGGATCGGAAACGGTGGTCCCGGATAGTCAGGTCCTGGATGTCCCGGATCTTGGTTTGTACAATGGCATTGCCTTTGCCGGGTGTGATGTGTTTCATTTCTTCGACCCGGAACAGCCGGTCGTTTATCCGTATCACCATACCTTTGCGGATTTGGGTGGCACTAATCATGGTCGTAACCTCCACATTGATCTGAGTGTTCCGTGCCGGGTGATTTCTGAATTCCGGACGGAGAAGGGAATTCAAATGGAGCTGATGGGAGTCGAACCCACGACCTTCTGAATGCCATTCAGACGCGCTCCCAGCTGCGCCACAGCCCCATTCGAAATTGGTTTATACCACATGCGTGCGGGGAAATCAACCGGTTGCACTCCAGATTCAATCGACTTTTTCCCCGGGCATCATCACGATACCGGTGGATACCCGTCCGTCGATCCGCACTTCCAGGGGTTCGGGCAGGCGGATGTGGATTACGTGCCGGGTCCTTCTGACCACCGGCATCTCCAGCAATCGGTCCCAGCGTATGAACTCCTTACCTGTTTCCCGGCGGATGTGGAAATACCCCATTTTCAGGGATATCATGTTGTGGAAGAAGTGGCTGCCCTGTGAGGGATCCACCATGAAACCCGGGCGGCCGGTTTCCACAACCACCCTGGCCTGGGAAATCTGTCCCCATTCCACCGGAATACCCAGCCAGGGATCATTGGTGCCCCAGCGCCCGAATCCGATCAACAGGTAGTTCCGTTGTTCCCGAATGCAATGGGAATTGATCTCCCCCACTTCAGCGGCTATTCTGCGGGTTTTGCCGGTATCGAACGCATCCGGATCCACAATGACCACGTCCCGCAAACCTTTGAGAACACCATTGCCCATAGCGTTCTCGCAACGGCACAATATCTCTCCGTTGGTTTCGGGTTCCAAGGCGATCTCCAGCTTTTCCTTGCCGGTTACCATGGGACGTATCTGCAACAGGTTGAGCTCCGGAACCGCCTCACCACCGGGGGGGATCTCCATGGCGAACTCCACCTCAACGTGAGAACCGAAAGCGCTTCTGCCGGTGCGCAACACTTCGCCCAGGGCTTCTGCCAGCGGCAGGCTCCGGTGCTTCAAAATCGGGGCGAAGGTAACCAGCCGGGGTCCCTGTTCCGACAGGGTATCCTGAATGCGATCATCCGCGGCGGAATAGGTGCTGCCTACGTACCGCAGGGTGCCATCTTCCTCGGCGGTGGATAAATCCAGACGTTGCATGGTCAGGAGTTCATCCGCCTGAATGCGGATATCGCTTTTGGCCAGCGACAAAGCCCAGAATGAATTCTGCGTTTTCTTGAGCAGCTCATCCACGCCCGCATAGGGAGGAGGCAGATGCGGGTATCCCGGAGAAAATCGCCATGTCCGGGCACCTTCCACAATGGTGGCACCCAATCCCAGGGCCAGTTCGACCGCGCCGTCATCGGGTTTTTGATACGACACGGGATAGAAATTGTATGATTGCGCGACACCGGAAACCACGGGGTAAAAGCTATCACCATGCCTCCGGCCCACCACCTGCTGAATAATCACCGCCATTTTCTCTTCCTCAATACGGAAATTGGTGTTGCGCACGTATTCCTTGGGTGAACGGAAAAAAACCGACGCGAACACCAGTTTGATGGCGCGTTCCAATTGCTGCTTGCGAACGGAAAGCTTCTCGTGGTTGTTGGGCAGCATGTATGTGGCGTAGAGACCGGCAAAAGGCAGGGTCTGCGAATCCTCCAGCAGACTTGAAGATCGTACCGCCAGGGGATATTCAATGTGATTCAGGAGAATTTCCAGATCCGTACCAATGGAGTCGGGCAATCTGGCGCGCAGGAACCGTCGAGCGATGCGCTGATTGTCCGTAGACGCGATGGCTTCCTTTACCAGACCGTTGGCTTCCATGAAGGCTTCAAAAACCTCACTGCATATCACGAATGTATGCGGAGTACGGATATGGATGCCCTTGAAACGATCGGATAATCCGGTTTTGGAAAGCATGGTGTTCAAAAATGCGATTCCTCTGGCTTTTCCTCCCAGGGAACCGGTACCGAGTCTGATGAATGATTCCCGGGAATCCAGGAGAGATTGCTGGAAATCCAGAATCACTCCGGAACGGTTGCGAACCATAAGGCCCTGTATGGCACGGAATATAAAATGTCTCAACGCAGCGGTATCGGCGAAATCGGATACTTTTTTCGGACGCAGCGCTTCAGCGCCTTCGAATTCCGTACGGGCGCGCAACCAGATGGATATGTGATTGCGCTCCGCGTGAAAGCGGAGGCATTCGTCGGGAACCATCTGGACCAGTTTGGAAAACTCGTTCAGGTTTCGCGCTCGGCCGACTTCGGTCCCGTCGGGCATGCGGAACACGAAATCACCAAAGCCGAAATTACTCAGGATAAAGCGACTGAGCTCCTGCAGCAAATGGGGGGAATTCTTGTTGAGAAAATCCAAACCGAGTTTCGCGGCTCTTTCCCGATTCTCTTCGTTAGAGGATTGAATCAGGAAAGGCAGGTCCGGAATATCCCCCTTGATCATTCTGGCCACCCGGAAACCGCATACCCGATCAATACGATCGAGCCTGGGGAAGCGGATGTCCGAAATTACGCCCAGCAGGTTATCCCGGTACCTCCGATAGAGTTCCATGCCCTCCTCAAAGGTCTCCGCCAGAAGAATCTTGGGCCGAGCCCGCATACGCAGCAGGCGGTGCAGATCGTTTACGCCCTCGGAGATCAACATGCGGGTTTGGGTCATGATTTCGGTATACAGAATGGGCATGAAAATCGAATAATATTTGGGGGAATCTTCAATCAGCAGAATCACCCGCACCCCCAGGCGGGTATCATTCTCAACATTGCGGCTATCCTCTATGTACTTGATAATGGCCAGGAGTATCCGGGTGTCACCGGACCAGAAGAATACCCGGTCTATGCTGGGGCTGCTGCGCAGCTTTCGCTGCATTTCCTGGCCGACCCATTCATAGGTCAGGAGAATGACCGGTATGTCGGGATTCATCGCCTTGACCCGGGCGCCGAATTCCAGAGGATCCATGTCGGCAATCCGGGTCATGGTGATCACCAGGTCAAATCGTCCGTTTTTCAGGGCCTCCAAGGCTTCCTCCGCCGTGGACGCCCGGTGGATCCGGGGTACGAATCTCAGGTTAAGATCAACATACTCACCGAAAATCCGCTCCGAAAGCCGGCCGTCTTCTTCCAGAACAAAAGCATCATAGTAACTGGATACCAGGAGTATTTCCCGCACCCGGAAGCGGATCAGGTCGTGGAAAAGGCCGAACTGGATTTCGTGATCCCCCGGTAATGCGGATTGCAGTTTCCCGTTGTTCTCCATGGGTTTCACTATACTGGAATCATTACGGGGAATGCAACTTATCCTTGAGAAAGCAATCCCGCCAACGCATCCAGCATGGCCTGCTTTTCAAAAGGTTTACTCATGAAAACAACGCCTGGAATCACTTCCAGGCGTTTGGGTGCTATCCCGCCATGGTGACCGGATATCAGCAGGCAGGGCAATTCAGGCCTCACATTTCGGCAGCGACGCAACAATTCGATTCCGTCCAGATACGGCATGTCCAGGTCGGCAACCACCGCGTCAAAATCACCGGGATTGCGATTGAATATCTTTTCCGCCGCCCGGGGATCACTTCGAAAGATTACCCGGTAACCATGAGGAGCCAGCATTCCCGCTACGCCACGCCCCATCCCGGTATCATCATCCACGAAAAGAATGCGCCGGGAGAAAGCTTCCTTCTTCTGATCATCCGTCTCGTATGTGGTGGATTTCCAGTCCAGTGCCGGAGGTTCAACCGCCGGAAGCAGAACCTCGAAAACAGCGCCCCGGCGCCTTCGGGAAGACAGATAGATCCTTCCTCCCAACCCCATCACGATTCCCTTGACCACCGATAAACCCAGGCCGGTTCCGCCACAATCGGAACGGGTAGTGAAAAACGGTTCAAATATCTGTTCCCGCAAATCGGGAGGTATGCCGGGTCCCGTATCCGATACCCGGATACGACAGTATTCACCGGCTTCCAGCTCGCGGAAACGTCCGGCGGTTATGTGGATGCGGTCCACCCTGAAGTCCACCCGCCCCCCGGCTCCCATGGCCTGAGCTGCATTGCTCCCCAGGTTGACCAGAATCTGATGAATCTGGGTCGGGTCCGCCTTCACCCAGGCGTCGACGGTCACGTTTGATGCCTCGAAATGGATGTTGGCGGGAGTCGTGGCCCGCAACATGTTCAAGGCCTCTTTCACAACTTCCCTGAGTTGCACGTGAACCGAGGGCCGGTCACCGGGCCGGCTGAAAGTCAGGATCTGATGGACCAGCCCCGCGCCCCGGCGCAGGGAAGCCCGGATTTCCGGCAACCGCACCCGGGCCCGTGAGTCAACCGGCAACTCGTTACGGATGATCTCCAGGTTTACGAACAGGGTCGCCAGCAGATTGTTGAAGTCGTGGGCAATCCCTCCGGCCAGAGATCCGATGGCCATCATACGCTGGTTATACTGCATATGCTGTTCCAGGAGACGGCGTTCTTCCACCTCCCGGTAAAAGGTATCCAGCAACCGGTTGACCCCCTCCACCACGGGAGCGAAATCGGGTCCCACCCGGCCGGGATTTCCGCGCATGGAGAAGTCGCCTTCCAGAGACTGATTGATCATGCCTTCGATCTGTCCGCTCACCCGGCGGAGATTCCGTCCAATCCAGAGTGTTACCGCCAGCGCCAGACCCGCCAGGGCGGCCAGAGCGGCCAGGATCAGGGGAAACACCCGGTTGTTCAGTGCCTTGGCTATGATGCTTTGAATTTCACTCCTGCGCACTTCGGCGATGATCACCCACCGTAACCCTTCAATGTTCAGAGGAGCGTAGGCGGATATGACATCGATGCCCATGTAGTTTATAACCTCTTCCACACCCCGGCCGCCGGCCAGGCCTTTGCGCGCTGGAATCGTATCCACTCCATTCTCTTCCACGCTGCCGAAGAAGGACGCCTGCAATGAATGGCTCCCGGGGCTCATGTACGAGTCGGATCGCATTTTATGATCCATACCGACCAGGTAGGTCTCGCCGGTCGGCCACATACCCGAACGCTCCGACATAATAGCCGCCACCGCGGAATTCGATATCTGAACCGCGACGACACCGGTAATCCGACCTGCGCTTAACACCGGAGCGGCAAGGAATTGAGCGGGGCGATTGCCCGATGGGGAATACGGTCGGGTGTCCGATAGGGCCGTGACTCCATTGCGGGCCTTGCTCCATGCATCGGCCAGCGAGGAATTTTCCTCACCCAGGCGTTGACCGAAATCCGCTTCCTTACGTACGGAGAAAACCACATCTCCCCGGATGGGATCCAGCAGGAAAATATCATAATACTGGTTGCGTTCAGCCCATTGCTTTAAATAGGGGAAGAACTTGTCGTGGATGCGCTGATAATCTTCGGGAGCAAGGAAATCGCCATCCCCGGTTCCGCTGAAATGTTCTCTGGGTGACGGTCCGGAGGCATAGAAGGCGCCGGTCAACTCAGAGCAGGCCTGGATAATGCGCGGGCTGCGTGAAAGAATCGCGATGTCCGCTCGACGCTCGGCAAAGAACTGTCTGATCTGCACGGCTTTCAATTCACGAATCGACTCAAGGTGTCGGAACATCTGTTGTTTCAACTGGCCGCGCACGGTGTTCATCCCCACCACCGAGACCATGAGCAAGGGTATAAGTCCGGAAAACAGGAACGCAGAAATCAAGAGGTTGCGAATGGATACCCTGGATTGAAGACCATCTCCTCCGGAATATCGGTATTCAGACACTGAACTTGTAACCGACTCCGCGGATGGTTTCGATGCACGCACCGGCTTCCCCCAATTTCCGCCGCAAACCCGATATCTGGTAGTCCACCACCCTCTCGGTTATCGCAAACTCGTCGTCTCTTACGGCGCCCAGGATCTGGCAACGGGTCAATACGATGTTCGGGCGTCTGGCCAGGCACACCAGGATGTCGAACTCGGTTTTGGTAAGGCTTATCTTCCGGCTGTTGACCGATACTTCATGAGATTCAAGGTTTATGGATACCGGGCCCCGCTCCAGCACCTGCAACGGTTCCTCGTCTATCTTGGCCTTGCGCCGCAACACCGCGCGGATCCTGGCGGTCAGGATCTGGGGATCAAAGGGCTTGGTAATATAATCATCGGCGAAACTTTCCAGTCCTTTGATGATATCCGTAGTCAGGCTACGGCCGGTAAGCATAATAATGAATATTCCGGATGTACGAAAATCCTGGCGCAGGACCCGGCTGACATCATATCCGTTTATTCCCGGAAGGCTCACATCCAGGAGGATCAGATCGGGCATGAATTCCCGGGCCAGTTCAAGGGCTTCTTCACCACTGCCGCACATCTGTACACTGAAACCGTCCTGCTCCAGAATATAGGCCAGGCTGCGCAACAGAGTTTGATCATCTTCAACCAGCAGTATGCGCGGTGCCATCAAAACTCCTATGGTAATCACATAAAGAGTAGAACCGGAAGGACTTCTTTTCAACTTCTGACGGATCACTCATGTCGGTGTGGCCATTTGATTTGTCTTTTATGCAAAACCTAAATGTTATCCAAACAAAAGTCAAATACTTTAATTGCATTCTCTTATGGAAGTCATCGCTTTAGTGCGGTAAGGAGGGTATTATGTCGGGTACATTACAATTGGATGTGGCTTGTCCGGAATGCCATACCAGCCTCATGGATCCAGCGCATCTCATCGACCATGTTCCCAGCGTGCGCGCCGCTATTCGAGTCGACGGCAAGCGTGGCTGGCTGCGTCTTTCATCGGTGTATGGCAGTTACGCAATTGAAAGTGACCTTGAAATTCCGCAGGGGGCTATCGCGGATTTTCAATGCCCCGATTGCGGATCCCCGTTAAACAGCGCTGAGGTCTGCGATCTCTGTGGAGCTCCCCTGGTTTCCCTCCGACTTTCCAGCGGGGGCCAGATCAATATCTGTTCCCGCCGGGGATGCAAAAAGCATTTCCTTGAGTTCCAGAACGGAGTAATGGCCCTCAGCCGCCTGTATGACGCCAACTCCATCGGCGGATCCACGTTGTCAGCGGCGCCCCACCCGGATCATGACGTCTACACGGATCATGACGCCGCCCGCCGCGAAGTCATACGCAACGGCGCCTTCCTCGATTCCTATTGCCCCCATTGTCAGCAGAGTTTGATTACACCCCGCGGCATCCATCTTCACGTTACGAATCGGGACCGTTCCGAAGGCGATCTGCTTTTGAGCCCGTATCTGAACGTATTCACCCACGAATCAACCGTCGAGATACCGGACAGTGAAGAGGTCACGGATTTGAATTGTCCCCATTGTCATCATACCCTGATGATTCCGGAAGTGACCTGCGAAGAGTGTAACTCAAAAATCGCCGGCATTGATGTATCCGCCATGCACAAGAACATCACTTTTTTTATTTGTATGAAAAAAGGGTGTCAATGGCACGGCGTTTCCAGGGAAGACACATACCTGATCGCCCTGGAAGACAGCGCGGAGTGGTAACATGTACTCAATCATCGATAGACGCGAATTGGCCAAGGGAAACATGGTTTCCCTTACAGTCAACGCACCCGAGATCGCCCGCAAGATCCGCCCCGGGCAATTCATCGTATTACGCATCAATGAAACCGGCGAGCGGGTGCCCCTAACCGTCGCATACAAAAACCTGGCCCACGGCAGCATTACCATTATCTTCCAGGTGGTCGGGAAATCCACGGCCATGCTGGCGTCGCTGAAAACCGGGGACGCCATCAAGGACCTGGTCGGGCCGCTGGGATGTATCGAGCATTTTAAAAAGCTGGGTACCGTTGTGGGTATCGGCGGCGGTTCCGGTATCGCCGTTCTTCATCACCTCATGGAAGGTTACGCCGAGGCGGGAAATGAGTTGATCGGCATCATCGGCGCCAGGGACAAGGAAATGCTTATCCTGGAAGAACAGATGGACCGCCTGTGCGACCGGCTCATGGTGACCACAGATGACGGCAGCTATGGCATGCACGGCCTGGTCACCGACGCGCTCAAGCAGCTGGTGGAAGAACAGGTGCATATCGATCTTGTCATGGCCGTGGGTCCCCTGATTATGATGCGGGCGGTATGCGAAATGACCCGGTTGTACAAAATTCCCACCTGGGTCAGCCTGAACCCGATCATGATCGATGCTACGGGCATGTGTGGAGGCTGCCGGGTATCCGTGGGTGACAAAACCCGTTTCGCCTGCGTGGACGGGCCCCATTTTGACGGCCACGCCGTGGATTTCGACGAGCTCATGCAGCGTAACGCCATGTATCAACGCGACGAAAAACAGTCGCTGTTGTCTTCCATCAAGGCTTGATGCATCCGGCGGAAAGAGCCATTTCGACGTTACGCAAATACGGGAGAGCGAGACATGAAAAAAAACGCGAATAACTCCGTGGATGTTAAAGTCGAAGCCGTTCCGGACGGCACGGAAATTTCGGCTTTCTGCCCGGGATGTCACCAGGGTCTCAATCGCTTCGATCCGGGAACCCGCCGGGTATGGATAAGTCTGAAAACCCATGCGGGACGCAAGGAAGACGTTATGCAATTGTCGCCCCAGGTGCCGGCGTTCCAGGCGCACCCGGGCAATCCGCCCATGGAAACGGATTCCATCCGGGACATCACCTGCCCACACTGCGACCGATCCCTGCTCGATACCAAACGCACCTGTCCCGAATGCAGCGGTCTGGTTCTGGGATTCAATGCCGCCATCCGCCAGCGGGTGATACGCCTGTTCGCCTGCTTTAATCCCGAATGCCAGTGGTTCGGGATCGACGAGGCGGACGAGCAGAAAATCCGCCCCACCCTGGAGCGCCAGAAAAAACCGGAACAGGACGCCTTGCTGAGAATCCACAACTTCAATGAAGTTTCCTACGGATTCAACCGTGAGCTTGCCATTGCCGAGGCCAACCGCTGCCTGGACTGCAAAAAGCCGCGTTGCGTCGCAGGTTGTCCCGTCGGGATCGACATTCCCGCCTTTATCCGCCTTATCAAGGAAGGTGACTTTCTGGGAGCCGCCCGGAAAATCAAGGAGAAAAACGCTTTGCCGGCCATTTGCGGCCGGGTCTGCCCCCAGGAAGATCAATGCGAAAAGCTCTGCGTCCTGGGTATAAAAGGAGAACCCGTAGCCATAGGAAATCTGGAACGTTTCGTTGCCGACTTTGAGCGAGAAACCGATTCCGTACAGATCCCCAAACGCCCCGATCCCACGGGAAAACGTATCGCCGTGGTGGGCAGCGGGCCCTCCGGGCTTACCCTGGCGGCGGACATGTGCGTCCGCGGACATGATGTAACGGTATATGAAGCTCTTCATGAAGCCGGGGGCGTTCTGGTATATGGAATCCCTGAATTCCGCCTGCCCAAGTCCATCGTCAAGTCGGAAATCGATTATCTCCGGCGCATGGGTGTCAAAATCGAACTCAACACCATTGTCGGCCGCCTTTACTCCATCCAGGAATTGTTCGATGACGGATTCGACGCCGTATTCGTGGGTACCGGAGCCGGGCTGCCGGTTTTCACCCGCCTGCCCGGTGAGAACCTTTGCAACATCCTTTCCGCAAATGAATACCTCACCCGTATCAACCTGATGAAGGCCTACGCCTTCCCCGAATACGATACTCCCGCGCCCATGGGACGCCAGGTGGTGGTTCTCGGCGGCGGCAACGTGGCCATGGATTGCGCCCGAACGGCCCTGCGCATGGGATCCCGGGAGGTCACGGTACTTTATCGCCGCACCAAGGACCAAATGCCCGCCCGAATTGAAGAGATCCACCATGCCGAGCAAGAAGGCATCCGGTTCCGATTCCTGACCAACCCCGTTAAATTCATCGGAGATGAACGCAATTGGTTGCGCCAGGTGGAGTGCGTGCAAATGAAACTGGGAGATCCCGATGCTTCGGGACGCCCCCGCCCCATTCCCATCGCCGGCTCCAATTTCCTCATCGACACGGACATGGCCCTGATCGCCGTGGGCAACGGCCCCAATCCGGTACTCTTCTCCGGGTGTCCGGAGCTGCAAACCACCTCCCGGGGCTATATCGACGTCATATCGGAATCGGGTCGCTGCAATATTCCAGGTGTCTGGTCCGGAGGCGATATCGTCACCGGGTCGGCCACGGTGATCCAGGCCATGGGCGCGGCGCGGCAGGCCGCGGGGGATATGCATGATTTCCTCAACGGCGGAGGCAAAGGCGCGTGGACGGCGCCCCCGGCGAACGGATAATCCTGTAGGGGCGAATGGCTAGTGGCCAGGGGCTAGTGGTGACGATCTTTTCCACTTGCCCCTAGCCCCGGGCGGGCGCATGCCCGCCCCTATTTCGTCAACGACGCGGTCTTCAGCACCACCCCGTCCCGTTCCACCGGGTAAAGGGCCTGGAGCATCATGGACCGCCCCGTGGCGATGGCGGTGAATCCGTAACGTTCCCGCACCCGGCGCAGCCCCGCGCTGATCCGCTCGCCCCGGAGGTCCAGGAAAGGCAGCAGGTCCCGGGCTTCCGAGATATCCTCCACCTTGACCCCCACCAGCCGCAGGGGACGGTCGCTGCGGTCCCGCAGGCGTTGCCACAGCATCAGGACGGCTTTCCACATGTCCGGGTAGGAATAGGTGGGAAACGGCAGGGCGGAGCGGGCCGTGAAGGTGGAGAAATCATTGAACCGTGCCTTGACCTCGATGCGACCGGCGAACAGCTCTTCCCTGACCAGGTGCGCCGACAGGCGCTGCAGCAGATAGGAAAGGTGGGAGAGTACCATGCGCTGGTCCGAAATATCCGCGGGAAAAGTGGTCTCCCGGCTGAAGCTGCGGGATGCGGGCTCGCGACTCGCGGGGAAATGTCTTCCCCCCAGCAGATGCACGCCCACCGTGCGCTTCCACAGGCCCGGGTAGCGGCGCTCCAGGTCACTCACCCGCCTCACTCCCAATCCCAGGAGGATCATCTGGGTCTGGGGGCCGATGCCCGGAACTTTCTCGATGGACATGCGGGACACAAACTCACGCTCGTCGGCGACCACCATCAGGCCCCCGGGTTTGGCGGCTTCGGTGGCCAGCTTGGCCCCCATGCGGGTGAACGCCAGGCCGGCGGACACCTTGAGGTCAATGGTTCGCTCCACTTGCTCCTTGATCCGCCGGGCCAGGTCCGACACCGAGGGATTGAGGTAATCCATGCCGCCGAGATCCACGTAGGCCTCGTCCACCGACACCGGTTCCACCCGGGGAGAAAAGCGGCGCAGGCAATCCATGAAGCGCCGGGAAATATCACGGTACACCGGGTAGCGGCCGCGCAGGAACACCCCGTGAGGACATTTGCGGCCCGCCATGCGCAACGACATCCCCGAATGTACGCCGTAACGCCGGGCTTCGTATGAAGCGGTGCATACCACGCCGCGCTCGTCGGGCATACCGCCCACGATTACCGGAAGGCCCCGCAGTTCCGGGCGCAGCATGACCTCCACGGCGGCGAAAAAAGCGTCGATATCGACGTGGAAAACAAAGGGCCGCATCTTCACTAGTAGCGCCGCATGACGCCGACCACCCGCCCCACGACCCGGAAGGGATCGTGGATCGGTGGAAATTCGGGGTTCTCCGGCATCAGGTAGTGCCCGTTGGGGCCGCCGCGGCGCAGCCGTTTCAGGGTGATGGCGCTGCTGTCCAGCAGGGCGACAACCATGGCGCCGGGATCGGCGGTATCGCTGCGACGCACGATCACCACATCGCCTTCACGGATAAAAGCGTCCCGCATACTTTCTCCCTGCACCCGGAAGGCCACCACTTCGCCGGAGCGATCCACCATCCACTCCGGCAGCTCCACTTCATCGCCCAGGGACTCGAAAACATCCAGGGGAGAGCCGGCGGGGACAATGCCCACCAGGGGAACCGTATGCCCGGAGCGCACCAGCTCCCAGCGCCCCGCCTGATGACGCAGGTGACCCCGTTCCGCCAGGCGCTGGAGATAGGCGTGAACCGTGGCCGGAGACGCCAGTCCGGTCTCGCCGGCGATCTCGCGGACCGTGGGGAAATAGCCAAGCCGCTCCACCAGCCCGCTGAGCCGGTCCAGGAATTCCTTCTGCTTGCGTGTCAGCATGGACGCCCTCCCTGTTCGTCATCCGTTCGCCTTAAATATAGCGTAATATCCCCCGGGTGTCAACTGAAAGACAGGGAAGTTGAGATAGTTGAGGGAGGATAAAACGTGGTGAGTGCCGGCTCAACGATTCAACTGTATTTCCGCCCGCGACTCTCTCAACTTCTTCCCTCTTCAACTCTCCAACTCTTCAACTTTTCAACTTCTATTCATGTAGAGGATCACCATTCCCAGGATCAGGAACAGGACGATCATACCCCACTTGACGCGGTTCATGCGGTGGGTGATCAGGCCGCGGTCGTCCAGATAGTACCGGCGGTTCTCGTGGCGGATCACCTGCTGGCGCATCATTTTGCGCAGCAGCATGGAGTCCCGCAACCCCAATTCCTCCAGGGAGCGGGCCATTTCCGGCGACTCGGCGGCGTGTGCGCGGAAAGCGGCGATGATCATGCGCCGGCGACGCAACTGGGCGACAATGGCCTCCAGGCCCATGGGAACCTCCTCAGGACGGGGACCGGCGTTCATCCCCGGGGTGCCGCCCCATTATCTCCAAGGAAGGCGCGGTTGTCAACGCGCCCTCCGCCGGGCCGGGCAGGAATCCCAGGTAACGGCGCCGGTTTTCCCGCAGCCTTTCGGGGCCGTAGCCCCCGCCCCCCAGGCCGGACAGGGCACCCACCGCCATGAGGACCGACAGCTCCCGCTCTCCGCAACCGCTGCGGGCCACGAAATCCTCCACACCTTCATACCCTCCGCGCCGCGCCGCCAGGATCCGCTCCGCCAGGGCGCCGCCGATCCCCTTCACCTGGAGCAATCCGGTGCGGATGGAACCGCCTTCGGGGGTGAACTCCGCGGCACTGCGATTAACGTCCGGAGAGAGTACGGGTACCCCCCACTCCAAGGCCTCGCGAATGTAAACCTCCCGGGTATAGTAACCGCCACCGGCGTTCAGGAGACGTGAAAAGAAACGTACCGGGGAATGGGTCTTGAACCAGGCGGACAGGAAGGCCGAATAGGCATAGGCCGTGCTGTGGGCCTGGTTGAAGGCGTAAAGGGAAAAGTCCGTTGCCAGTTTCCACAGGGATTGGAGCTCCCCGGAGTTGAATCCGCCGCCGGCGCCGGCCCGCAGAAAATCTTCATGATATTGGTCCTGCCGCCGTTTCTTCATGTCACGGCGCACTTTTTCGCAGTACTCCAGCTCCCATCCCGTCAGCGTGTGCAGCAATACCGATATCTGCTCCTCAAAGATAAGGGTCCCCCGGGTATGGGGAAAAATCCGCCCCAGCAACGGATGCACGGGATCCCTGCGGGCGGTGTAGGCCGCCTTCATCCCCGAGCGGGCCGGGCCGGGCCGTATGATGGCGATGGCGATGCCCAGTTCGCTCAGGTTCTCCGGCGCCGCGGCCTCCAGGTTGCGCCGCGCCAGGGGACTTTCCAACTGGAAGCAACCGATGGTGCGGGCCGCCCGGATGACCTCCCAGGTGCGCCGGTCCGCCATATCCACGGGGTTACCCAGGGCTACCGGGGAGACCACCTGGAACCCCCGCACCCCCAGCAGGTCGAGTTTGAAAACCTGGAGGCGCTCCACCGTACGCTTGTCCCAGGCCATCTGCGGAAATCCCGCAGGCGAAGTGGACACGGGCAGGAGTTCCCGCACATCACCGCCGGCGGTGAACACCACCCCCCCGGCGTGGAGCGACGTCTCCCGGTATACCCCCTGCAGCAGGGAGGCGGCGCGGAACACCCCGGCAAGGCGGCCCTTTCCCCGGCCGTTCAATTCGCGAGGCTCGGCGAACATGGGAATATCCTTGCCCAGCGCATGGGCCTCTTCCGGAGAGAGTCCGCTGCAGCGTGCCATTTCGTACAGGGCGGACCGGGCCCGGAAAAACCGATGGTTGGACACAAAGGCCACCCGGGGGGAATAGGTGTCGAACACCCACCGCAGCACTTCTTCGCGCCGGGAGGAGTCCAGGTCCATGTCGATATCGGGAGGATCATCACGGAGCCGGTTGAGGAAACGCTCGAACAGGAGGTGATGGCGCAGGGGATTGATGCGCGACACTCCCAGCAGGAAAAGCAACAGGCTGGATACTCCGGACCCCCGGAGGTTAAAGTAGATTTGCCGGCGGCGGCAGTAAGCGGCGATCTCCGCGGCCACCAGGAAATGCGACGCCACCCCCATTTCCCGTACCGCCCGCAACTCCCGCAGCAGGCGCCGGGTTTCTTGCGCGCCCAGCCGGCCCCGGCGCATGCGCTGGTGCACCATACCTTCCAACTGCGCCCCGCCCCCATCATCACGCGGCAGGAAACCGCTGAAGTCGAATCCCACCCGCTCCGCCACCACGAAGGTGTTGCGCATGGCCTCGGCTCCCGGATCTCCCCAGCGTTGGCGTACCGCCCGGCCGCTCAGGGGGCCCTGGGTCCGATCCATTTCCGCCTTCACCTCGGAGAATGGACGATGCCGGAAAACCGCCGCCGCGGCGGCGAAAACTCCGGGGTCCTCCAGCCAGCGCAGGGGTTGCGCCCAGACCAGCGGCAGCCCACGGCGCCGCGCCGCCGCTACCGCGCCGCGGGGAGTCCCCCATTCCAGCCCCAAGTACAAGTGTCCCGGCGCCGTTTGCCGGGAAAGCAGTTCCAGTGCTTCGTTGACGTCAACGTTGACCCCGGGCGCCAGGATGACCTCCATACCCTCCAGGTTTCCGCAGCGCCTCTGATTGAGGGCTTCCACCAGCGCCGGATAAGCGGCATTGTCCCGGGGGAAAAGAATCAGGCAGCCCAACCCCCGCAGGCGGACCTCCGTGCCCAGGAGCGGTTTCAACCCCCGGCGCCCGGCATGGCCGCGGAAATCCTCCCAGCCCTGCACCGCGAAAGGATCGCTCACCGCCATGGCGGGCACCCGGTGCTCCCGCAACCAGGCGGCCATCTCCCCGGGCGCCACGGCTCCCCAGCCCCGGGAGTACGTGGAATACACGCGCAGGGGCACATAAGGCAGGCGCGGCGTTTGCATTTCAGGACTCCCTTTGTTCGTCATTTGTTCGCTCTCCATAATAGTATGGGCTCCGGTTCATGTCAACCCCGAACACCCAGTCCAGGGGCTTACGCGGGTTGACAATAGAGGCGGATTCTGCTAATTTGGAAGCGGAAAGGGTCTATAGCTCAACGGCTAGAGCCATCGGCTCATAACCGATAGGTTCCAGGTTCGAATCCTGGTAGGCCCATTACATAATCACGTTTCCCAAGGAGTCCCATTGAAAGAAGGGTTAGACGTTTTATTCACCCTGCAGCAAACCGACGACAGGCTGAAGGAGATCGAACTCACACTCAAAGAGATCCCCCTGCGGATCCGGGAACTTGAAGAGGAACGGGACGGCCGGGCGGAGATCATCGAATCCGCCCGGGAGAAGCTCAAGGCCAATACCGGCTCACGGGAAAAGCTCGAGAAAGAGATTCTGCTGATCAAGGAAAAGATCGCCAAGTACCGTGACCAGATGAGCAAGGCCACCACCAACCGCGAATATCAGGGCTTCATCGCGGAGATCAAGTTTGAAGAGAACCTGATCTCCCAGATCGAGGAAAAACTGATCGAGCACATGGTTGAATCCGATGAGATCGTCGCGGAAATCCAGTCCCGGGAAGAAGAGTTTCAGAAAATCGTTTCAGAGTACAACCAGCGGATCACCGACTTCAAGACCAGCCTCGAATACGAGGAAAAAAAACGCACGGAAGTCGGCCATGAGCGGGAAGCCATCAGGGCCAGGGTGCCGGCCCGCCTCCTCAAGGTGTATGACAACCTCTTCGTCAAGAAAGCCGGCAAGGTCATGTCCCTGGTTGAGTCCGACTTCTGTGGTGTGTGCAACATCAAGATCCGCCCCCAGCTGCTGAGTGAACTGATTTCCACGGAGGGCATGTTCGTCTGCGAAAACTGCGGACGCATCCTTTTCAAACGCGTGGAAGAGCCCGGCGAAAAGTCGGTTTCGCCCGCCTGAGACGCCGCCCCTCCGGGCGCGCGTTCAACCCATATCTCTCTGCTTTCACCCAGAGGTCTATCGATGGCCAGGGGCGAGTGGAAACGATCGCGTATACCGGCGAGGGGCCGAGGGCCAGGGGCGAGTGGAAACGATCGCGTATGTTGGCGAGGGGCTGAGGGCCAGGGGCGAGTGGAAACGATCGCGTATACCGGCGAGGGGCTGAGGGCCAGAGGCAAGTGGAAACGATCGCGGTTGCGTCCGCCGAACGTATGTTCAATCTATTTGATTCAAAAGGTATCTTAAAAGATCCTTTATAAAATCCGAAGCACGGAATTCGAAACAAATTCAAGTAACCGAAATTCAAAGGAACCAAGCAAAAGAGAAAAACAATGAAATGCCCCTCTCTTTCCGACCCATATTTTTTCAGAAACGAGAGAGTTTCGAACCAATGACAAGTTGTCTTAATGACAGGTATTCCCAATGACGAGAGTCTTGAGAAAGGCGGCCCCTTAGCTTTTTTATTCTTTCTTCTTTGTTCCTTATTCCGGTCGGAGAGTTGTGTTCCCTTTTCAACTTTCTTCATTTCGTGCATAATGGCCACAGCATGGTCGAGTTCTATCACGTCTACAAACAATACGTTAAAGGTGACTGGGCGCTCCAGGACGTCAACCTGTCGGTCAACAAGGGAGAGTTCGTTTTCCTTACCGGCGCGTCCGGGGCAGGCAAAACCACCCTGCTGAAACTCATATTCAAGGACGAAGTGCCCACCAAGGGGCAGATCCTGGTGGACTCGGTCAACATCAACCTGATCCCCCCCAAGCACGTTTTCCGCCTGCGCCGCAAGATCGGCATCGTATTTCAGGATTTCAAGCTGATCGACTCGATGACGGTGTTCGAAAACGTTGCATTGCCCCTGGTGGTAAGGGGGGAACGCCGTTCGGTGATATCGCGCATGGTGCACAGCGCCCTGTCCCTGGTCGGGCTGACCCACCGCAAGAATTATCCCCCGACCCATATCTCCGGGGGCGAACAGCAGCGGGTGGCCATCGCCAGAGCCATTGTCGGAAACCCCAAGATCATTGTTGCCGACGAGCCCACGGGCAACCTGGACACCGACCTGTCCATCGAGGTATTCAAGATATTCGAACGCATCAACGCCAACGGCATAACCGTTATCCTGGCCACCCATGACCAGCACCTGCTACAGCTTTTTCCCCGCCGGGTCATCCGCCTGGGCAAGGGACGTCTGGTTTCGGGCTGGGACCGGGAGGCGCGCCCATGAAACGCATGGAGATATCCATGGAGCGCGCCCTGCGCAACATCTGGCGCAACAAACTGGTGAGTTTCCTGTGCCTGGCCATTATCGCCTTCACGCTGATGATATTCGGGATGTTCGAATTCATTTCCCACAACCTGGACCAGTTCACCCGCCGGTTTTCCCAGAATGTGGAGGCCATATTCTATCTGAAGGACAATGCCGACACCGCCGACGTGGACAAGTTGATCGCCCGTCTACGGGGCAACCTGCTGGTGCGCCAGGTACACTTCAAGTCCTCCCAGAAGGCCAGGGCCGATTTTATCCGGGAGTTTCCCGACCTGAAGTTCATCCTGACGGAATTCGAGGATTCACCCTTTCCCGCTTCCCTGGAAATCGCCTTTCATCCCCAGTACAACTTCGACACCAAGGTCTCCGCCCTGATCAGCGAGATCT
>Ga0272442_10003365_pt1 | contig 22524 bp, 19 predicted proteins | sample SSMForm2O_FD_200262 | JGI IMG/M metagenome (GOLD analysis project Ga0272442, IMG submission 200262) | Marine sediment archaeal communities from Little Sippewissett salt marsh, Falmouth, MA, United States - SSM-Form-2O | ecosystem: Environmental > Aquatic > Marine > Wetlands > Sediment ...
TCTGAAGCATGGGCCTGGTATCCATGGCCCTCGCCCTCTAGCTCCTATTCATCGCCGCTCCGCACTTGGAACAGGTCTGCGCGTTGCAGGGCTTCCCCTGCTGGTGAGGCTCCTCGTGGCCGCAGCTAACACAGACACAGCTCCCGCCGGGGCCAGCCCCCGTGCCTCCAGGACCGCGGCCGCCGCCGCCGTCTCCGTCTGGACCTCCGCGCCTTCGCCCGCCGCCTTGTTTTCCGCTACCGTCTTTTCTCGGTCCTCTTCCATCCTTACTGGGCATCGTTGTTGCCTCCTTTCATTGGTTCGTCATCTTGTCCTGCTGCGGACGGCTCGCCTCCGAAACCAAGGGAACCGATGCTGGACCTCGAGCCTCGGCCGATCACCGTCGGCAGGTGACGTATCTTTTGCAAATAGTGTGCCATTGAAAACCGGCAGCAATCTTGGCCAAGTTGGGGAATCTCGTGTTCTTGCCTGGCCGTGTGGTCAATCAAAATGATAGCCTCTTCAATCACAATGAAGTCATAATGATTGATAGGATCATCGCCACGCCGCTGATCTCTGGCCCGCACCTGGCCCTTGAAGTTGCGGGCACGCCTTGTGGGCTCGCACCCCGCTTTTTTTGGGCTGCGCTCGAAAGCCTTCGCCAAATCCGAGGATCGCGCCGATCAGATCGCGTCGTCGATGTTACCTGAGCCGAGCGGCGTGTTACGGGAGTTCTTGCGCGCGTGACGCCGACCTTCTCGATGGCGGCCACCGAGTCGCCGCCGCCCACCACGGTGCAGCCCGCTTTGGCTGCCATCGCCGCGGCTATCGTGTTGGTGCTGGCCGCGAAGTTGTCCCCCTCGCACACCCCCATTAGGCCCGTTCCAGAAAACGGTCGCGGCGCCGCGCGTCTTGGGACCGATATCGAGGCCCATGTGGCCCGCCGGCACCGTCGCGGCAAAACGTTTTCGACGAGGTCACCAGGAATCCGCATGTTTTCCTTGCAAATTTGGAGCCAAACGCCGTCATCGGCCACTTGATTGTCTCATCGCGTTGACTGGTGCTGAATCATGGCTCACCTCCTGCTGGGCCCGGGTAGAAGGGCGGGCCACCGTGACCACACCGGCGTTGTCGCGGAAGGAAGGCAAGGCGTTCCCCAACTGAGCGAGCAGTTCAATTTGAATGCGGTGTACTTCATTTTGATTGAATAGGACAGCCGTTGCGTGCTGGTGCGAACTCTGAGCCCCAACGGCAAGTGATACGGGGTTGTCAAGAGACGCGCATTGGCATGAATGTTGCTTACCTTTAGGCGGGGTCAGTTTGCAGCCTATAGGCGGTCCGGACTTCCCGGGAACGTTCCGCCCCGAAGCCCCGGAGCGGACACGATGGACTTTGAAGCCTCGACTCGATTGCTGCAATTGGCCATTTCGCCAATGGTGCTGATCTCTGCGGTTGGGCTGCTATTGCTCTCTGCAACCAACAGAATCGGTCGCCTGATCGACCGGTCGCGTGCCCTCCAGGAGAAAATCAGTCAGGCCGAAGGGAGTGCCCGCACGGCGGAACGAGCGGAGCTGAAGGTGCTTCTTTTCCGCTGTGAGATTCTCCGTTGGTCAGTTGGGTTGTTGGTCTTCAGCATAGTCTCAGCGGTGTTCATGGTCTTGGTACTGGTGCTCAGCAGCATCTTCGCGGAGTTTGCCCTACACACGTTGATTATCGTCGTCTTGATGCTGAGCCTGTTTGCCATCCTCTTTGCGAAGATTCTCTTCCTCTACGACATCACTCTGACGTTGAAGGCGCTCAGAATTGAAGTTGGCGGAGTGGCGGCAGAATGCGATCAATCGCCAGCTGGTGCCCCTTCCCCAAACGACCCAGCACCGCGTCGTCCGATCTCGGAGCGCCCCGCTACGAGGGAATCGGCATGACCGAGTCGCTACTTCTGAAGCCGAGCATCCAGAACTACGGTTGGGGCGACCCTCACGTGATCCCCGAGGCGTTGGGATTGGCGCCGACGGGGGAGCCGTTTGCCGAAGCGTGGTATGGAGCACACGCGCACGCCCCCGCTATCGCGCAAGTGCACGGGATAGAGCGCCCGCTGGATCAGGAAATCGCCCGGCGGCCGGAAATGCTCCTTGGCGCCCGGGTTCACGCACAATTTGGTGAACTGCCGTATCTACTGAAGCTCCTCACTGCCGCGAAGCCACTGTCGATCCAGGTGCACCCCTCGCGAAGCCAAGCGGAGGCAGGGTTTGCACGGGAGCAACAGGCCGGGATCAAGCCCGACGCCCCCGCGCGCAGCTATCGTGATCCGAACCACAAGTTGGAGCTGCTGGTCGCTCTAACCGGCTTTGATGCGCTGTGTGGCTTTCGCTCTCCTGACCAAATCACGACTGTACTCCAAACAATCCCGGAGATCGCTGCGCTGCTGCTGCCATATCAGCCGACGACTGCCAGTCTGCGCGCGCTGCTCGATGCCTACTTCGCGCTGCCCGCTGCGGAACTCGAGGCGGCGCTGCGACGGATGCTCGCACGCTTTGCCGCCCAAGATCAGCTGTCGGCGTACACACCGCGAGATGCCGAATACTGGGCGCTTCGCTCACACCGAGCGATGTCGCTGGACGTGCCGGATCGCGGGCTCCTGTTTGTGTTCTTGCTGGACCGAGTTCACCTGGAGCCCGGGCAGGGACTGTTCATCGCGGCGGGGGTTCCACATTCCTATCTCGGCGGCGCCGGGATCGAGCTGATGTCGGCCTCCGATAATGTCCTGCGCGCCGGGCTCACACCCAAACACGTCGATCCGGAGGAACTTTTGCGGGTTGTTCGGTTTGACGCTCGCGCGCCGCCCGTTATTTCGGCGGTGTTCGACGAGCGGCACGCCGTAGCTGAGTATCCTGTTGCCGCAGAGGAGTTTGCGCTCAGCCGTTTCGACCTCGACCCGGCTGTGCCGGTGACGCGTGTGGCATGCGGTCCCGAGACACTCCTGGCATCACCCGATGCGACGAGCTCGACGATCACAATCGTGTGCGGGGGAAAGCCGTTGCAGCTACGCCGTGGTCACGCATGCCTCGTGCCTGACGGAGTGCGGTACACACTCGAGAGCTCCTGCCCTAAGCGGTTGTTTCGCGTTCATGTACCCGGTGGCGAGCCCAACGAGGTTTTTCGTGGAGCGCGGCCCGCGAAGCTCAGTTTTGGTACCAGCGGCTTGCGCGGCTTGGTGAGCGACCTCACAGACCTCGAAACATACATCAACACGCGGGGGTATCTCGACTTTCTCGTGACGACGGGGGCCGCGGTTCCCGGAACCACAATCGCTATTGCCGGTGATTTACGTCCCAGTACGGACGGGGCCGAGCGCAGTATCTCGCGGGCTGTCGCTCTGGCAATTCGCGACAGCGGGATGCAGATCGTTAACTGCGGCCGGATCCCTACACCAGCTTTGACGTACTTCGGGATTCGCAACGACTGGCCGAGCATCATGGTCACAGGAAGTCACATTCCGTTTGACCGTAACGGGATCAAGTTTAACAAGCCCAATGGGGAAGTGCTCAAGTCGGATGAGGCACCGATCTTGGCCGCTGTGGCACGAGTGCGCGGGGTCGAGTACCGGCGAGCCCGCGCAGTCTCCCACTTCGACGACAACGGTTGGTTTCTGCCTGGTCGCGAAACGCCACTGCCCGATGCCGGCGATTGCGCGCGGCAACTGTACGCGCGTCGCTATCTGGATGTATTTCCCGCCGATGCCCTTGCTGGAATGCGTGTTGCTGTATACGAGCATTCGGCCGTCGGTAGGGAACTTCTCTCTGAGATCCTGAGCGGCCTTGGCGCCGGGGTGTGTCCCGTCGGTCGGGCCGACGGTTTTGTAGCGATCGACACCGAGGCGATGTCCGAGCAGCAGCTCGGGGAGATTCAGGTGTTGGCGGACGAGGTGCGCACGCGGATGGGGCCGATTGACGCGCTTGTCTCCACGGACGGAGACAGCGACCGACCCCTGGTTGTGGGCGTAGAACGCGATGGGCGCGCGCATTTTCTCGCGGGGGATTTGCTTGGGATTATCGTCGCCGCTGCCCTGCGGGCAGACGCGATCGCGGTTCCGGTGAGCGCAACAGATGCGATTGATATGCACTTTGAACCGGGCGATGTGAAAATCGCAAGGACGCGAATCGGATCACCCTGGGTGATCGCAGCAATGTTATCTCTCGAGGGTGAGCGCCGGGTCGGTTGGGAAGCCAACGGCGGCTTCATGACGGGCTCCACGATCGCGATGGACACTGGAATGTTGGAAGCGCTCCCGACCCGCGATGCGGTGTTGCCTATTCTTGTCGCACTGCACGCCGCGCGCATGTCGAAGTGTTCTCTCCTCGATCTGTTTGCCGCGCTACCGCGTCGATTCGGCCGCAGTGGAGTACTGGACGATGTGCCATTTGAGGTAAGTCGAGCATTGCTCGAACACTTTGGCCCGGGCGATCCGTCCGTGCGCAGTGTGCGCTTTGCAGACAACAGATTGCAGTGGACGGACCTGTCTGGGCGCGAGCATGACCGGGACGGAGTGCGGGCCCGCCGGCTTCGCGACACGCGAGATGCGCTTGCCTCGCATTTTGGACCGCAGCGCGGACTCGACAGCCTGAATGAAATAGACTTCCTCGATGGCATTCGCATGACCTTTGCCGGTGGTGACATCGTGCATGTGCGCCCATCTGGCAACGCGCCTCAACTTCGAGTCTATGCCTTCGCCAACTCCGAGGATCGTGCCGATCAGATCGCCTCATCGATGTTGGCTGAGCCGAGCGGCGTGTTACGGGAGCTCTTGCGCGCGACGGGGGCTCTGGACCAGGTTTAGGATCTCGACACCCGGAAGGGTGCCAAACTGCAATAGCTCAAGGCTTGCGCCGCCGCCCGTAGAAACGTGGTCGATCTTGTCGTTGCAGCCGCTCTTTTCGATGGCGGCCACCGAGTCGCCGCCACCCACCACGGTGTAACCCGCGTTGGCTGCCATCGCCGCGGCTACCGTGTTGGTGCCAGCCGCGAAGCTGTCCCACTCGCACACCCCCATAGGCCCGTTCCAGAAAACGGTCGCGGCGCCGCGCACCTCCAGCTCGATGAGGTCGCGCGTCTTGGGACCGATATCGAGGCCCATGTAGCCCGCCGGCACCGTCGCGTCGGAGGTGATGAGGGGCGAGGCATGCTCTTCAAACGTTTGCGCGGCCACGTGGTCCACAGGCAGGAGCAATTTGACGCCGCGGTCCCTGGCGCGTGTGCGTAAGTCTTTAGCCGCCGCCAGCTTTTCTTCCTCGCACGGCGAGTTGCCGATGCCGATGCCCTCGGCTTTGAGAAAAGTGAATGCCATGGCACCACCAATGCACAGGGTCTCTAACCTCGGCAGCAAGGAGCCGAGCACGCCAAGCTTGTCCGCTACCTTGGCACCCCCGACCAGGGCCACGAACGGCTTGGGCGGGTCATGCAAGAGTCGGGAGAGCGCCTCGATCTCTTTGGCGAGCAAGAAACCCGCAGCCCGGCGTTCGAACAACGCCGGCACGCCCACGATGGAAGCGTGCTCGCGGTGGCACGCCCCAAAGGCGTCGTTGATATAGACGTCCTCTTTCGGATCGAAGGCCGCTGCCAACTCGCGCACGAAGTTTGCGTCGTTCCTCTTCTCGCCGTCGTGGTAGCGCAGGTTCTCGAGCAACAGCACCTTTCCCGGGCGCAGGTCGCGTACCAGACTGCGAACGCTATCGCCGGTGCAATCATCCGCGAGGGATACATCGCGCGCGAGGAACTCGGAGAGTCGCCCCCGCACCGGCTCGAGACTCATGTCCGGCACGCGCTTGCCCATGGGGCGGCCGAGGTGGGAGCACAGCACCACCGCCACGTCCTTGTCGAGGGCGTACTGGATGGTGGGCAACGCCGCGCGGATCCTAGCGTCGGATGTGATCGCCCCATTCTTCAACGGGACATTGAGGTCGAGTCGCATGAAGACCTTGCGACCCGACAGGTCGATGTCGGCGATGGAACGTATCATTTCTCTCTCTCGGGCATAGCCTTCCCGTCGCAGGAATGTCGTTTGGTCATAAGGAACGGTTGACCGGTTGATTCGAGGACCGAACGCCAAAGGTCTCCTTCGGGATCGATAGTACTACGCGTCTCAACGAGTCTCTCCAAGGGAATATGGGTGAACTTCCCATGAGAGCGCCCAACTGACATACCCGTGCGCCCAGAGATACCAGCATGGGCTGCCATCTGGGCAAGGTGAGCACAGAATATCGAGTCATTGGCGTTGGCTGGATGTGATCGGATGATGTAACTGGGATCGATGTATTTGAGCGAAATCCGATAGTCCTCACCAAACCGCTTGTTGATCATCTCTTTCAGGAACAGGCCGATATCTGAGAGCCTTCGGTTTCCGGAGGCGTCGGTCGTGTCCATTTGATGCATGTGCTCCTGACCGGCACCCTCTGCGACTACGATGACGGTTGACTTGTTCTTTTCGAGCCTGCGCTCGAGGTAAGAAAAAAGACCGTTTTCTCCTTCGAGGTCAAACGGGATCTCTGGAATGAGGACGAGATTGGCGTTGTGCATTGCCAACGCGGCATGAGCAGCTATATGACCCGAGTGCCGACCCATCAGCTTGACCAAGCCGATGCCGTTGCTGGCGGATTGGGCTTCGTAGTAGGCCGATCTCAGCGTCTCCAAAGCCAACTCCACGGCGGTCTGGAAGCCGAACGTTCTATCGACCATGGGGATATCATTGTCGATGGTCTTTGGAACAGCCACAATACCGATTTTCAATCCTCGCTCTTTTATGACTTGGTGAATCGCCAGTGCTCCCCGAATCGATCCATCTCCCCCAATGATGAAAAACAAACCTATGTTGTTGCTCAGCAACACATCGACCATGACCGATGGGTCATGGGTACCGCGAGAGGTTCCCAGCAATGTTCCGCCACTCGAGGATATATCCTTCACCGTCTCGGGAACGAGATGGACTGGTTGATGCCCGTACTGAGGATCTAGCCCTTCGAATCCATACTTGAATCCCACGATATTCGATACGCCATAGCCGTGATGCAATGTCATCACCAGGCCCCGAATCACGTCGTTCAGCCCCGGGCACAATCCTCCACAAGTCACGATGCCGACCGTTAGCTTGGCAGGATCGAAATAGAGGTACTGTCGGGGGCCTGCTTTCTCCAATGCGGGGGGCGGACTTCCTATCTGTGTGTGAGACGAGACCTCGGCGAGCAGAATAGACGCGACGATCTTGGTTTCGTCCGGAACGAAATCTGCGAGCAAGTCTCCCGTTGAAGTTCCCAGCTTCATAGGAGAGAGAACACTTGCCGGACCAAGCTTCTCTATCACAAAGGGGTCATCTACGGCATCCATTGTCGGATCTCCACGTTCTTTCCCTCGATCGTCGTACGCATGACCTTGAACAACGCGTCAAAAGAACCATCTCCATATACTCGGCTTGTACTTCTCGAGCGCCGCGAGCTCGGGGTTGAGGCCGTACCGCCCATCCTTCAGATCGAGCCCGAGGCCTCTCAGCAGCCCTTCCCACTGGGATTTCGACTTGACGTACATCCTTCCCAGAGGTTCCCCGTTCGCTTCCGGGTCATCGAGCATCCGGTCCAGCCCTGCAGATCCAAGACCCATCGACTGTTCCATAAAGAAACGCTGCACTTCCATTACGCCAACTATTATGTCGAGACGATACAGCCTCTCTCCGTCGAAGCGTCGGTTCCTGTTGTTGACGAGATTCAACTCAGCCCCATACCTCGTGTCAAAACGCGCTCCTTCGTAGACTGTCACCTTCTTCGCCTCTTCGGGCCCCATGCGCCGCCACTTCTTTGCGTACCTATCTTTCCTTTTCACCGGCGATGGGCAGTCGAATACCACCTCATACCGGTCCTTCGGCAGACGCAGAGTGTCGATGACAGCGACGGCACTCCATGCTGCTACTTCAAGTATGTAGTCTTTTGTTTGTGGGTTGCTTACGTAGGCTTTCTCAGTTGTTTCGATCGCTATGAAAGGTTCTCCCGGGTGGGCCACCAGCCTATCCTTCAGATCTCTCAGGCCGCTGAAATCCCCCTCGTCCACGCTGCTCTTGTGAAGTATGGCGTAATCCAGCACCTCGTCGCCGGTCGTCTCGCCGGATAACAGTCTGCTTTTGATGTCCTGTATCAGGGCATCTAGGGTATGGGCATTTCCAGTGTCTTTTAGCGCTGCCGCCTCTGCTATGAGTTCCTGTAGCTCTGCCATGGCATCACCGAAAGATGGAGCGAGTAGCTCGTTGGTCACCTACATCCCCATCCCGCCCATGGCATCGTGCATTCCGTGGCCGGCGGCTGATCTCTTGGGGAGCTCGGCGATCAGCGCTTCTGTGGTGAGCATGAGTGCAGCGACTGATGCGGCGTTCTGCAGCGCCACTCGCACGACCTTCGTGGGATCGATGACACCCGCAAGAACCAAGTCCTCGAATTCGCCTGAAAGGGCGTTGTAACCGAAGGCGCCCTTGCCTTCGCAGACTTTATTCACAACCACGGCGCCTTCGGCTCCGCCGTTCTGTGCGATCTGGCGCAGTGGCTCCTCGATTGCTCGGCAGATAATGTTCACGCCGTACTGCTGCTCCCCGGTGAGCTTCAGCTTCGAAAGCGCAGGGAGCGTTCGCAGGAGCGCCACGCCGCCACCGGGAACGATGCCTTCCTCGACGGCAGCGCGGGTGGCATTGAGCGCGTCTTCGACGCGTGCTTTCTTCTCCTTCATCTCCGTCTCGGTGGCCGCGCCCACCTTGATCACTGCAACGCCGCCCACGAGCTTGGCGAGCCGCTCTTGGAGCTTTTCGCGGTCATAGTCCGAGGTCGTATCCTCGATCTGCGACCGCAGCTGCTTCACGCGGGCCTGGATGTCGTCTTTCTTGCCAGCGCCCTCGATGACGGTGGTGGTGTCCTTGTCGATGGTGATCGTCTTTGCCCGACCGAGGTCCTTCAGCGTCAGGTTCTCCAGCTTGAGGCCGAGATCCTCTGTGAGAGCCTGGCCGCCCGTCAGCACCGCGATGTCTTTCATCATCTCTTTGCGGCGGTCGCCAAAGCCTGGCGCCTTGACCGCGCAGACGTGGAGCGTGCCTCGGAGCTTGTTCACCACCAGAGTCGCCAGGGCTTCGCTGTCGACGTCCTCGGCAAGAATGAGCAACGGCTTGCCGGTCCTGGCCACCTGTTCGAGAAGCGGCAACAGCTCCTGCATGCTCGAGAGCTTCTTCTCATGAATGAGGATGTACGCATCGCTGAGGATTACTTCCATCCGCTCGGAGTCAGTGATGAAGTAGGGTGAGAGATAGCCGCGATCGAACTGCATGCCCTCGACAAAATCGAGGGTGGTCTCCATCGACTTGGCCTCTTCGATGGTGATGACTCCCTCTTTGCCGACCTTTTCCATCGCCTCGGCGATCAGGTTGCCGATGGTCTCGTCTCCGTTGGCACTGATGATGCCCACCTGGGTGATCTCGTTTTTGCCCTTGGTCGGCTTGGAGTGCTTCTTGAGCTCGGCGACAACTGTCTCCACCGCGGCGTCGATGCCGCGCTTGATGTCCATCGGATTGGCCCCGGCGGCGAGTAACTTGACGCCCTCGGTGTAGATCGCCTGCGCCAGCACGGTAGCGGTGGTCGTGCCGTCTCCGGCAACATCGGAGGTCTTGGACGCAACCTCCTTCACCATTTGCGCACCGATGTTCGCGAAGCGGTTCTCGAGCTCGATCTCCTTGGCAACGGTGACGCCGTCCTTGGTGATCGTTGGGGCACCCCAGGATTTCTCGAGAAGGACGTTGCGACCGCGCGGCCCGAGGGTCACCTTCACCGCGTTGGCGAGCGCATTGAGCCCTTGAGCTATCTGACTACGAGCGTTGGTGTTGAAAATGATTTCTTTGGCGGCCATGGTGTGCTCCTTATTTCTCGATGATCCCGAGGATGTCGTCCTCGCGCAGCGAGATACCTCCTTCATGCGCGGGCCGCCTCGTTGATAGAGAATGGACTGTCTTTCGCCCATGCCGAAGCACGTGCGTTACTACTCGCGTGGCGAGGCGGTCGAAGTACTGGGTCATCAGCACCAGGTTCATCACGTCCTTGGCGGTCGTTCCGGGCACGGACTTGCGGAACTCGTCCACTGAATCGCACAGGCCGGCGACGATGGCCTGCCGTTGGTCGGCGATGGCGGTCGTCCGCTGCTGCACCGTAAAAAATGTCGCTCGGAATATGGCGACCAGAGCGATCGCCGGCACGCCCGAGCCGAAAAGGTAAGTAACCAGTTGGGTCTCCATGAAATCTCCTTTTAGGGGGCGCAGGGTCGCGCTCCGATTTGCGGGTTGTGCGTTCGCACCAATGGGGGCGTCGTCGAGACCCCGCACGGCAAAGACGCGCATCCACAATTCGGAACACTAGCAAGTTACGGGCCACACAATAAAAGTCGGTATTAATAAAAGGTTACGATGCAGGACAGGTCGAGCGGGTTGACTCCGTAATCAAAATGATAGGCCTATCCTTCAATTTGACAGAAGCGGCGTATGCGCATCGTGGCTGGATCTGTCAATCGGACCGGGACAGGGACAGTGTGTGCAGCACGATCGCATGGCTGGTCTTCTTCGGGAGGAGATCCCGGCCTGGGAGAACGACTATCTGCTGCCCTGCCTTCGCCCAGCCGTGTCGCAGGATCGTCGCTTCCGCAAACGCCACAAACTCATTAATATCCTTGAGCAGCGGACACTGCGCACTGATCACTCCATAGTGCATGCTGATCTGCCGGTTCATTCGTTCACCTGGGCAGAAGGACAGGATCGGCGCGCGGATCCGCGCCTTGCTCATTAGCCGTGCCGTCGTGCCCGTTTTCGTGCCGATAACCACCAGCACACACTCAATTTCATCGACCATGTGCGCCACACTTCGGGCAATGACCGACAGTTCATGCAGGGAGGAATCAGTTTCAATCTGAGGACGAGGGATACTGGTTGCCTCCTGATATGTTTCTGTTTTCCCGCAGACTTCACGAATCACCCGAACTGCCGGCAGAGGATACTTGCCCATGGCTGTCTCGCCGGAGAGCATTACCGCATCGGTATAATCCATCACGGCGTTGGCAATATCTGATACTTCTGCGCGAGTTGGCGACGGATGCTCAATCATTGATTGCAGTACCTGCGTGGCGACAATGACAGGTTTTCCGTAGCGCCTGCAAAGATTCGTGAGTGTCTTCTGAATCAGGGGCACCTCAGCTGCAGGCATTTCCACACCCAGGTCGCCGCGGGCCACCATGATTGCATCGGAGGCATGGATGATCGCCTCGATATTGTCGATTGCCTTCGGCTTTTCAATCTTGGCCACCACCTTGATCGGCGAGTCTTTTTCTTGGATGTGTTGCCTTAGCTGGAGCACCTCCTCCGCACGCTGCACAAAACTCAGCGCCAGGTAGTCCAGTTCGTGCTCAACAGCCCAGGCCACCCACTGCCAGTCACGGGGTGTAATGGCGGGAAGACTTACTTCAGTATCAGGCAAGTTGATTCCGTTGCGGCTGTGTACGGGCCCGCCGATAACGACCCTGCACAATAGATGTCCGCCCTCTTTCTGTTCCACCCGCAGGACCAGATTGCCTTCATTCAGCAGGATGCGCTGATCCATCTGCACGTCTTCAATCAGATTCGGATGATTGGTGGAAAATCGTGCCGGTGTCCCGATCCCCTCCTCGCCGGTGATGATGATCTGCACGCCTTCCTGGACAAGGGCCCCGTCCGGTTCGATCAGCCCAGTGCGGATCTTCGGCCCACATAGATCTCCCATCAACGCAACGGCATGCGGAAATTCTCCATCCATTTTTCGGATTGTATTGAGCAGCGCCTCGTGGGTGGACTCATCGCCATGGGAAAAATTCAGTCGGAAGGTCGTCACCCCGTTTTCAATGAACTGACGAATGAGGTTCTGGTCAGAGGAAGCTGGCCCCAGCGTCGCCACAATTCCCGTTTTCGTAATCATCACAAAGTCCTCAGGTTCCGATTGCGAACCAGAAGTGGTCGCACCAGCTTGAAGATCTCCATGACTATAATCATCACCAGGGCCAGACCGAAAAGCGCTCCCCATTCCCGCAGGGTGACGGGACCGATTTCCAGGACCTTCTGCATCGGCGGGAAATGCATGCAAGCAAGATGCACGCCCTGGGCCACCAGCACACCCGCCACCAGGAGATAGTTGCGGCCAAGGGGCACGCGAAAGACGGAAACCCGTTCGGATCGGCAGTTGAAGACGTGGACGTTTTGGAGGAAGACGAAAAGCAGGAGCAGCATGTTGCGCGCCCTGTTTTCCTCAACGCCCCAGGCCATGAGGGTGTACCAGGTGCCAAAGGTGAGAATCGCCATGGTCACCCCGGCGACAAGTGTTTGCTCGACCATCAGGCGGTTGAAGACGCTCTCGGAAGGCTTCCGGGGAGGCAGCCGCATCGCCCCGGGCTCGCCCTTTTCGAATGCCAAGGCCACGTCCTGGATTCCGTTCGTGACCAGGTTGAGCCAGAGGAGTTGCACCGCCACGAGTGGTAGAGGAAGACCGACCACGATGGCTGCGGCGAATAGGATCACCTCGGCGAGACCGCAGGATATGAGAAGATAGGTGACCTTGCGGATGTTATCGTAGGCGAAGCGGCCCTCCTCCACGCCGGCCTCGATGGAGGCAAAGTTATCGTCGGCTATGATGATGGATGCGGTGTCCTTGGCCACTTCCGTTCCGGAACCCATGGCCACCCCCACGTTGGCCTGCTTGAGAGCTGGAGCATCGTTCACGCCGTCACCGGTTACCGCCACAAAGTGACCGGCATGAATGAGGGCGCGAACCACTTCGAGCTTCTGGAGAGGCGCAATCCGAGCGAACACCCGGGAGGAGCCAACCGTCTCGATGAACGCTGGAGAATCGGCAGAGCCGAGTTGTTCGAGGTGGCTCCCAATGACTACTTCGCTCTCCCCGTCGGCAATGCCGAGCTGCCGGGCGATGGCAATCGCGGTGGCTGGGTGGTCGCCGGTAATCATGACCACGCGGATGCCGGCCTTTTGGCAATTTGCCACCGAAAGTGCCACCTCGGGGCGGAGGGGGTCTATGAAGCCGACCAGGCCAAGCAAGACCATCCCGGCGAGGTCCTTGTCGCTGAAAGAGCGGTCCGCTCCTGCGTCGCCCTCGATCCGGCCCTCAGCGACAGCCAAGACTCGAAAACCATCCCGGGCAAGAGCGAGAGCCTCTTGTTCAATCCGATCTCGGTCAAGGGGAATCACGCACGTGGGGGTGTGCATGCCATCACAGAATGTCAGAACAGTTTCCACAGCTCCTTTGGCTGTCGCGCGCAATTCGCTCTGGTCTTTGTAAAAGGCAGCCGCGAACTTCAGCTCCGACTCGTAGTGGATCTGACCAACGAGCGCAGTTTCCCGTCGCACCTGCTCCGGGTTCAGGCCGAGCTTGTACCCCAGTGACAAGAAGGCCACGTCCATGGCATCGCCGCGGTGCTGCCAGCTGCCGTCTCTTTGCGACAGGCTGCCTTCGCCGCAGAGCACCCCGGCCCGGCCCAGCTTCATGGTCAGATCTTTGGCGATCTTGTCGGTCGCGGCGGCCGTCTCGCTGTCCGACCGGACCGGGGTGACATCGCCCTCGCCGGCATACCCCTCTCCAGACACGCTTAGACGCTGTCCGCCGGGCAAGGAAATCACCCTGGCCGTCTGCTGGTTCACCGTCAGTGTGCCGGTCTTGTCGCTGGCGATACAGGTGCAGCTTCCCAGCCCCTCCACCGCGGGGAGCTTGCGGACGATGACGTGACGACGCGCCATGCGGCGGACAGCAATGGAGAGGGCCACGGTCATGGCCACGGGCAATCCCTCGGGGATGGCGGAAACCGCCAACGCAACCGCCAGGAAGAAGACGTCGATAACGAGCATGCCCTTAGCCACACCGATGACACCAAGCAGTACAACCGCAATGCCAACGATGATGCTGATCTGGCGGGCAAAACGTTCCATTCGGATCAACAGCGGGGGCTTGGCCCCTTCTGCGAAGGCGACGGCATAGGCGATCTGTCCAACTTGGGTCTGAGAACCCGTGGTGACCACGAGTCCGAAGCCTCGGCCCGTCATCACCATGGATCCGGCGAACGCGATGCATTTTCGGTCACTGATGGGAGCTTCCTCGGGGAGCGGGTTGCTCCCCTTGCGCGACGCGATGGATTCTCCGGTCAGGAAGGACTCGTCGATGGTAAGGTTGTTCGCCTGCATGAGGCGCAGATCAGCCGGTACTCGATCTCCGGACTCGAGGAGTACGGCGTCTCCAGGAACCAGTTCCCGGGACGGGATCACCAGCTCCACGCCACTGCGGCGGACTCTGGCAGAGGGGGTGAGGAGCTTCTGTAGACCGGCTGCGCTTCGCTCCGCGTTCCACTCCTGGAAGGTCCCCAACCCAGCATTGAGGATGAGAACCGCAAAAATAAACCCAGCGTCGGTGTACTCCGCGAGAACCAGTGCGACCACCGCTGCGGCCAAGAGGACGTAGATTAGAGGGCTCTTGAACTGGTGCAGGAAGATGGTGAGCAGCGTGGGTGGCTTCCGGACAGGAAGGGCATTCTCCCCATACTCGATTAGCCTCTTCCTGCTCTGTTCGTCTGAAAGGCCTTCAAGGGTTGTGCCGAGTCGCGAATAGATCTCGGCCTCCGCCAGGCTATGCCAGCTTTCCGCTTTCCCTCCCTCCGGACTGTGGAGCCCACCTTTCGATTTTTTCATCGTGTCTTGCTTCCCGTTTCCGTCAAGCCAGCGACATCAGCGAGGCCTGTGTCTCCCTAGAAGGCCGGTGCCGTATCGCGTCTGGATCCGTACACGACGCGAGATTCCTCGACCGCCATCAAGGGCAGCGTCGTCGAGAACCCGCACAGCGGCGACGCGTATCAGTAATCCGAGAGATCTGAACGCATGATGCGTGCCAACATGTTGTCGGGACGCAGTTGGCCGACGCTCAGCCTGTACGATGAGGGCAACAAGCTGGTGCTCGACGCCGAGGTGCCCGGGCTTGCTGAAGACGAGCTTCGTACAGCAACGCGATTGATTGAAGACAAGAAGTTGAGCGAAGCGAGAAAACTGCACCCAGCCTTGATAACGCGGTATGCCGACCTCGAGGTGAGAGCCCTGAAGGAAGGAACGAAAGCAGTGGCCGGGAATTAGGGTCCACACCAAGTCCTCACATGCAGCGTTCGGGTCAATCAATATGAATCACGGTTCCATCAATATGATAGACTTTATAAACAATTTCAATTTTCATACGGTATGATCAACTGCAACGCGTGCTTTATGCACTCAATATTGAAATGGTTGTTTTCTAAGTACTCTTCCCCATCAATCAGGGACGGTATTTCCCTGTCGATGTGTATCTCGATGTCCCGTCCCTTTTTGTGGTCGCCGTTGTGCACGGCGAGGTCGACGAGATCTGCGGATATTCCGGTGAGGTCGAGCCGGAGCAGCATTTTCAACACTTGGGTTCCGATTTCCGATGTATAGGCTTCGGCGTTCAAATAGAGAAACGCGTCCAGGAGGCCGTCGTTGCCGCGTATGCTCTCGTCGAGGATGAAACTCCCCGCATAAACCCTAGAGTTCTTCACCACGAGATTGAAAAGCTTCGTGTTGTGAAACTCCTCACCATCGACGCTTACACTTGCGTTTGGTCGCTTGTACTGACTGAGAAAGCTCTTGAACAGGCTCGGTACGTAACTTTCGATGCCCTTGCTCATCATCATTCGAGCGTGCCTGGTTGCGTTCCTGTCCTTGAGCACAACCGCGTCGAATCCCACGGTCAGGGAATTGGCGAAATACCTTTGTCCATTCACGAGCCCGAGATCGAGGTTGTATCTCGTTCCGGAAACCAGAGCCCTTGCGCACTCGTGGAGTTCTCTTTCGGTCCAGCCGTGCACCGTAAGGTTAAAAGACTTGCCTATGTCGTTCGCCGTGCCAAACGGAAGAATTCCGTATTCCGGTCGCGCTTCCACCTCGGCCTTCATGATCCCGTTGATAACAGCATTCTGTGTTCCATCACCGCCGGCTCCGACAATCCTACCGTAGCCCGCCTCGGAGATCTCCTTGACGGTCTGGACGATATTTCCGCCTGTCTCGGTTTCGAATTTATCGAATTTTATCCCGTGTTCTTGCAGGATCTTGTCCGCCAAAGGCCAATTTCCCCCTGCCTGGCCGTCTCGCGCCTTCGGATTGAGCAAAACCGCTGTGATTTCTTTGTTTGCGTTCATAGCTTCTTCGAAGAAAATATGCAACTTTCATACCTTTCAGCGAAACGGTGCTAGTTTCGGGCAGCGTTGGCACGAATGTTGAATCCCACTGAAAGCGGATGAGTAATCACAGGCGATAATATTCTCCTGAAGCCATAAACGGATCTGGAGAGCATTCGACAAACTCTAGAAGGAGGTTTGTGCGTGGGAAAAATAATAGGAATAGACTTGGGGACGACCAACAGCGTTGTGTCCATTATTGAGGGAAAGGATCCGATTGTCATCTCCAACGAGGAGGGCGGACGCACCACGCCTTCAGTGGTCGCCTGGAACGATCAGGGAGAGATCCTGGTCGGCCAGATCGCCAAGCGTCAATCGGTGACTAACCCCGAGGGCACCGTCTCCTCGGTTAAGCGATTTATCGGACGGCGGTTCTCGGAAGTCGCCGAGGAGATTAGCATGGTCTCCTTCAAGGTCGTCGAGGGGAAGAACGGAGACGCTCAAATAGAGATAAACGGAAAACGACTGTCGCCTCCGGAGATCTCGGCCAAGGTATTGATGAAGCTCAAGAAGTCAGCCGAAGAGTATCTGGGGCAGCCCGTCACAGATGCGGTGATTACCGTACCGGCCTACTTCAATGACGCCCAGCGACAAGCGACAAAGGACGCGGGCCACATCGCCGGGCTCGACGTGAAGCGCATAGTTAATGAGCCCACCGCTGCCGCACTGGCCTATGGATTGGACAAGAAAAACCGCGAGACGATTGCGGTGTTCGACTTCGGCGGGGGCACCTTCGACATCTCCATTCTCGACTTGGGGGACAACGTGGTGGAGGTAGTCGCCACGAATGGAGATACTCATCTGGGCGGAGACAATATCGACCAGAAGATCATCGAATGGCTCATTGCCGAGTTCAAGAAAGATCAGGGCATCGATGTGTCCAAAGACAAGATGGTTATCCAGCGGCTCAAGGAAGCGGCCGAGAAGGCAAAGATCGAGCTGAGCTCGGTGCTCGAAACGCAAGTAAACCTGCCGTTTCTCACCGCGGACGCTGCGGGCCCCAAGCACATGAACACCAAGATCACAAGGGCAAAATTAGAATCACTCATCATCGATCTCGCCGAACGCACATTAGGGCCTTGTCGCAGGGCGCTTAAAGATGCTGGCAAGAAGCCCAGCGATATCGATGAAGTGGTGCTCGTGGGAGGCTCGACCCGCATCCCTCTGGTGCAGCAGAAAGTCAAGGAACTTTTCGACAAGGAGCCGCACAAAGGTGTGAATCCGGACGAAGTCGTGGCCATGGGCGCGGCGATGCAGGCAGGTGTGCTCTCCGGAGAGGTAAAGGACATCCTTCTGCTCGATGTGACGCCGCTCTCCCTCGGAGTGGAGACCCTGGGTAACGTGATGACTGTGATGATTTCGCGCAATACCACCATTCCTGCCAAGAAAACCGAGATCTACTCAACGGCATCGGAAAACCAAACCTCCGTTGATATTCATGTGCTGCAGGGCGAGCGACCGATGGCCGTGAACAACCGGACTCTGGGACGGTTCTCTCTCGATGGAATCCTGCCGGCATCTCGTGGTGTCCCCAAGATCGAAGTGACCTTTGACATCGACGTTAACGGCATCGTTAACGTCTCCGCCAAGGATAAAGCTACGGGAAAGGAACAAAAGATCACAATTACCGCTTCTTCCGGACTATCTAAGTCCGAGATTGATCGTATGTTCGCAGAGGCCGAGCAGAACAAGGAAGATGACGAGAAGAGGCGGAAAGAAATTGAGATCAAGAACCGCGCCGAAGGACTCGTTTACTCGACAGAGAAAACATTGGAAGAGAACCGGGAGAAGCTGCCTACCTCGGAAGCGAATGAGATCGACAGTGCTCTTGCTGATTTGAAATCGGCTCTCGAGACTAGCGACATTGCGACCATAGACAATAGCATGGAGAAATTGACCAAGGCTTCTCATAAAATGGCCGAAGTGATGTATGGACAAACCGAAGGCGCCGATTCGGCAGCCGAAGAACCGGCGCCGCGCCCCGATGAGGGCAATGAAGATGTAATCGACGCGGAGTTCAAGGTAAGCGATGCCAAAGAAGCCTAAAATTGAGAAAGACGGCGAGAACCGATTTCATGGAGGTGGTGGGCTGATTGTCGTCTGTGGACCGCCGTTTGGCGGAAAGAACATGATCGGCACCCGTATCGCTGCCAGTTTACCTTACGCTGTCAAGCTGGAAGCCGAAGACGAACTCTCGAAGAAGAGCGAGGTCTGGTATTCGGAGGGGCGCTTCAAAGCACCGATAAAAAATCCGCAAGACAAAATGCTGGAGGCTGCGGCGCTTCTATGGGAGGGTAGCAATGTCGCCCGAACGCCGGTAGTTGTTCTCGTCGCGCGTTTCTCTACCCCGGCCACCAGGCGACGCGCATACAAAGCAGCCTGCGCTGCCAACGTGAAGTTTTTGCTGGTTCAGTCCCGATCGGCCAACTTGCGAGTGCTGCGTCAAGTCACTCGGTATGTGTTGTCCGCTGAGCAAGCAACCAAGAAACTAAAGAATGTAGAAGAGATTGTTAAACAATACAAACCGGTGACGAATCAGGAGGCTAAGCAGTTCCCTTGTCTGCGTCTTAAGGGGAATGTGGGCGATCTAGACCAGTTGTTTGCCAGTACTTTGTACAAATGGATTGTGTGATTAAAAAATAGGTGAGAGATACGGCAGAATTTCCCTATGAGCTATAAGGACTACTACACTATCCTCGGCGTGGCGCGGACCGCAGGCCCTGAGAAGATACAACGAGCTTATAAAAAGCTCGCTCGTAAATATCATCCCGACATAAGCAAAGAAACAAACGCCGAAGAGCGCTTCAAGGAGGTTGGGGAGGCCTATGGCGTGCTCAAGGACGAGAAGAAAAGAGCGCTCTACGACCAGCATGGCGAATCGTGGAAAGCCGTTTCCGAAGGTCGAGCCCCACCACCTGACGCTGATCGTGTCAAGGTCGACTTCAGCGGCGATGGATTCAATCCCGAAGAGTTTGGGGATCTGAGTTCTATCTTTGAAGCGTTTTTCAAACAGGGCTTCGGCCAAAGGGGGCGAACCGGTGTTAGGCGAGAATGGAAGATAGCCGGCACAGACCACGAAGTCGCCGTGGAGCTCACGCTCGAACAAGCTTTCGAAGGCGGCGAGCATGAAATTCGGCTTCGCGATATGGAAACCGGTAAAGAGCAACATCTCAAGGTGCGCGTACCTGCTGGAGTCCAGCCGGGCCGGCGTTTGAGACTCGCGGGACAGGGAGGCAAGGGTCAGGGTGGAGGACCGGACGGAGATCTCTATTTGTTGATCCATATCAACCCCCATTCGGTTTTTCGGCTGGAAAAAGGAGACCTGCACGTTTCATTACCATTATCCCCCTGGGAGGCGGCCCTCGGAGCCACAGTGGATTTGAAAACACTCGAGGAAAACGTGAAGCTCAAAATCCCTCCTGGATCGTCCACCGGGCGCAAGATCCGGTTGCGAAACAAGGGATACTTCAAGTCGACAAAACTGAGGGGCGATCTCTACGCCGAGGTCCGCGTCGACGTGCCGCGAAAACTGACCGACGCCGAACGGGAGCTTTGGAAGAAGCTCGCTCACGGCTCTCAATTTCAACCGCGCGCCGAGTAAGGAGGCTTGTCGTGACGAGTAAAAAAATGCTTCCCGTGCTTGTCCGTCGGCCCAGGCCCCCGAATCTGTTCACCGCCGAAGAAGTAGCCCTTCGATGCGGGGTTCAGGTGACGTATGTCGAAAGGCTCTACCGCCTCGGAATCGTCAGTCGACATCCCGACCATGAAATGTACTTTCCTTCCGATGTTACGGTGACGATTCGCAAGATCGTCAGACTGCGGTCAGATTTGGGCGTCAACGAAGAGGGCGCCGCGGTAATTATGGATCTTCTGGGCCGCATTGAAGCATTGGAACAAGAGTTGCTTCTGAGAGGGGGAACACAGTGAATCTTCGTAAAGAATGTCGATGGAATGATCGTCGTCAATACGGACGGTGCGATATTGTACATGAATACAGCCGCAGAGCTGCTGTTCGGCAAAGGGCGCGACCTTCTATTTTACGCTCGGGAGCTAAAGAGCTGTAAAAGTTCAACCGGCCACCAGTTGAATCGCTTGTAAGAAAAACTGTAGACAGACGTCGTGTTTTGAAAAATAGGAGGACGCGATGTCAAGGAAGCGGTCGGCCACAGGCTGGGTTTGCTCATGTCGGCGGGCCGTGCTTACGCCAGAAAACACCTTGTAGTACCCGGCGACAAGGACTTCTAGGGATGTCGCCACTATCGGCGCCATGTCCGGATTCGCGGTCATGAAGACGCTTGACCTGGCTCCGGGATAGAAACGATTCCGACTCATTAATCGTTTGTCTTTCTTTCGTCGTTGTCTGCCGGGCTGATATTTTTCAGTACCCAGTAGGGGAAATAGGTTAGATGTCTGACCCCGGCCACGTTGGAGACGTGCCTGAAAGCTTTTCCCACACTGGCGTAAAGCTCGTTCATGACGATTTTTTCTTCCACCTCGCCCTCTTCGCGAACCGCGAGCAGCCTGTGCAGTGCATAGAGTCCGAATATGGATGCGATGACAAAAAGAAAGTCGAGCCCTTTAATGTCCATTGCCGGAAATGCGAATCGTGTGTTTTCTCCCCGGGTAATCCATTTCAGGGCTATACTCAGTCGCTCTTTCTCGAACCAGTCTGCGGCGATGCCTGCGAGGATTGGTGCGATCGTGGCGGCGATTCCGTTGACAAGTGAGTTCATGGCCAGATACGAGGTTGCCGCGCCTCGCGGCGCGAGCTTGAGGGCGATATTCCCGGCACAGAGATTGACGCCGGCCGTTGATATTCCGGCAAGAGCGTGAATCACCACGATCAGGGGAATGGTCAGCATGTATTTTTCGGGCATTGTCGTAAATGGCCAGGCCGCGATGCTCAGTACGAATAAAAACCCCGAGGCACCGAGCACGGACTTGTTGCTGAACTTATCAGCCAGACGGCCCCAGACTTTGAAGAAAAGCACGTTGAAGATCTGGCTCAGCACCGAGAGACCGAGCACCCATGCCATGGAGAGCCCGAGTCGTTTCAGCATGTAGACAGTAAAGAAGGGCGCGGCCAGATTGATGGCAAAGTTCCAGCTTCCGAGGAAAGAGAGCAGCTTTCTGAAATTTGCGTCTCGAAAAGGCGCGACAAGGGCCGACAGCATGCTGCCTTCGCTCCTGATTTTCATCTTCGGCTCGGGCATGGCTGAAAGAAATCCCAAACCGAGCAAGCCTGCGGTGGCGCCCGCGAGAAACAAAGTGGAATATATACCTTCGGGCGTCGAAAAGAGGTTCTTGCCGTAATCCAGTGCCAGACCGCTCAAAAACGTACAGAACGCGCCGACTGCGGTGGCTGCGGCCATGCGCTTTGCAAAATAGCGGCCCATGATCTTCTCTGGTATGAAGTCGCGCATCCAGGAATTGAATGCACCGCCTGAAATAGTGGCAAAGCCAAAATAAAGGACAAGAAATACAAGCATCAACGTCACACGGGCTGATTCAGGAACGAGCCACGGCACGGCGGCGATGGCCACCCAGAATACACGGCTGACAAATGAAGTCAGGACGACAATCAGCTTTCTCTGCTTAATCTTTTCTACGAGAAAAATGGTGGGGATTTGCAGGAGCTGGGTCAAAGGTCCAATCGCAGCGATGATCCCGATGACTGTGTTCGACGCTCCCAGCATCAAGGCAAAGGCGATCATGATGGCCCCGCCGGTAAATGACCCCATGATCTGACTACAGACACCGTCCATCAGCAGCAACCTGAGGCCGCGGTCCACCTCTACCTGATCGAGGGTTTCCTGTGGTCTGAGCCATCCCGGCACAATATCTACTCCTTCAACGACAGGACGTCACAGGGTCGTATCGCACAGGAAAATATTCGCAAAACACATGACATATGTATTTAGGCCACACCATCGAGATCCAGCTTCAGCGACAGGAATTCCATTATGTCCTTGAGGGCCAGAATACCGATCAGCTTTTCACCTTCCACGACCATCAGGCGGCTTTGGCCGTTTCTGTACATGCTCGACATGGCTTTGACCGCGTCCTCGTCGGGTCCAACGGCGATTGTCGTATCGCAGGCGAATGAAATATGGCTCTTCTCCAAAGCGAGTGGGTAATTTCATAGCGGTTTGAGCATACATGTCAAGACTTTGAGCCGCAGATACTCCTTGTCGCGCAGGCCGTAGGCGCGGCGTTGAATCACTCGGA
>Ga0272442_10003367_pt1 | contig 22507 bp, 25 predicted proteins | sample SSMForm2O_FD_200262 | JGI IMG/M metagenome (GOLD analysis project Ga0272442, IMG submission 200262) | Marine sediment archaeal communities from Little Sippewissett salt marsh, Falmouth, MA, United States - SSM-Form-2O | ecosystem: Environmental > Aquatic > Marine > Wetlands > Sediment ...
AAAATGCATGATATGCAAGATATGAAGAATAGATATCAACCTTGCTGGTTATTTCATATGGCGAGTGCATAGAAAGTACAGCTGGTCCTAGATCAATTACTTCCATACCAAGTCTGGAGAAGTATTTTGCAACAGTACCTCCTCCACCCTTGTCAACTTTTCCAAGCTCTCCAGTTTGCCAAGGTATTTTTGCCTTATTGAGCATTGTTCTGATCTCTCCAACATACTCTGCAGAGGCATCGTTAGCAGAATACTTACCGCCATGACCTGTATATTTAGACATAACAATACCATTTCCTAGTGATGAAGCATTTTTAAGCTCAAATACTTCGGTATAATTTGGAGTTACGGCAGCATTTACATCAGCTGAGATTACCTTTGAGTTTAACATCACTCTATCAACATCGACCTTTGGGTCCAATCCTTTGATTATTGAACGTAGAAATGTTGTTACTTGAGCGGTTGTGCTGCCTTCGCTACCGATTTCTTCCTTATCAACAAATAAAGCAATGGCAGTATATTCAGGGTTTTTTATATCCAAAACGGCTTTTAAAGAGGCGAATACACATGCTCGATCGTCCTGTCCATAGGCAGCAATAAGTGATCGGTCAAATCCCATATCCTTTGCCTTAAAGGCGGGAACAGCTTCAAGTTCTGCAGAAATAAAATCCTCTTCAATCATGTCATAATCTTTGTGCAGTTTGTCTAGAATGGCCGTCTTGATTTTTTCTTTGAACTCACCAGTTGCGGGCACACTACCAACAACAATATCAAGACTTTCTCCTTTGATTGCATCGTCGAGTTTTTTAGTATCTTGTACCTCGTGAGATAAATGAGGCAAAAGATCAGATACGGCAAAAACTGGGTCTTTTTCATCTTCGCCTAATGTAAAGGTTACTTTTTTTCCATCCTTCTTAACAACAACTCCGTGTAATGCAAGGGGAGTGACGACCCAATGGAATTTTTTAATTCCTCCATAATAATGTGTTTCAAAAAGAGCAAGGTTGCTGTCTGAGTCTTCATATAACGGGATCTGTTTTAAATCCAATCTTGGGGAATCTATATGAGAAATGATAATACGAAGTCCTTCAGATATCGGTTTCTTCCCACGAACAATTAATGCTGCTTCCTTTTCACGATTTATAATAAGTTTTTTCTTTCCTTTTTTTGCAATGTCGTCTATGATTTTAACTGCCTCTCGCTCCGTTTTCGCACCATTAAGAAATGTTTTGTAATACTCTGCAAAATCAAGCGCTTTTTTTATCTGCTCTTTCGTGAAAATCTCCCAAGCTAATTTCTTCTTGTAACAGTATTTGCTTTCTCTCTCGCTCATTAAAACCCTATTAAGGTCATAAAATACTTAAATAAAAAGATAACTAAAAGAAAAAGAAGGAAAGGAGGTGATCTATCTCCTAATGATAAATACGATTACTGCAACGCCCATTACGCATATTGCAGCGATTATAGCAATGAAAAACAGAAATGTTGTGTTGTCTGTTCCTCCTGCTTCATTATTATCTTCGCCATCTTGGTCGTCAGTATTTCCATTATCGCCAGTATCACCATTTTCAGTATCAGGTTCACTATATACATCATCTGTGAGAAATTCCATCTCTTCTGAAGAGCCAGAAATATTTTCGTAAAGATAAGTAGAGCTTGCTGAAATTTCTTCATATGTCTCTTCAGTAGAAATAAGGTCAAAAGAAACGGTAAGTAAATCATTTTCTACAGAGAAACTTGTTATGTTTTCAATATCTCCTTCATCCTCTAATAGATTTTCTGTAACAAGTTGGCATTCGTTGTTTATATAATATATATAATAAACTATGTTATCTGTGGTACTAAGCATGAGTATGTAAAGAGCTACATCAGAAGTCTCACCAGATTCAGAAGACGTATCCATGTTTCCTCTATTCTCAATAGTTCCTACAACTTTTAGTTTTAAAGTTATAGTTTTACCATTTCGAGAGTAAGTTAACGACGTAATATCTATGTTGTCAATGTCAATATATTCACTATAGTTTGCATACGCCTCTTCACCAAGTGAGTAATAATCAATAACATCACCTTCGTCATCTGTAAAAGTTATTTCGTCATCTGCAACAACAGAGTTTATTAAAATGGCAAAAAGGCTGAATACTATTAACCATACTATCCATATTTTTTTCATGATATCACGTCTATGATATTTGCAACTCGTTTATTAATGAAATGGTTTATAACTTTTATTAAACAATTATCATTGAGAAAGTAGTGTTAAATACAGTCTTTACTCTAAATAGATAACTTGCAATCCTTTTTCAGTTTGCAAGATAGAATCTATTTTAATTTACCTTTCATTCCTTTTAACGTAGTAGTTAAATCATCTATTGTAGAGTCAAGCGTACCTAATGTTTCATGTACCTTATCGGTCACAACAGCTCCATGTGGTGAGGGAGTTATGATGCCATCTTTTTCGAGCGTTCTTAAGGAATATCTAACCATGTGTTGTGGTTGTCCAGTCATTTGAGACAATCTTATGATGCCGATTGGACCGTGCTCTTTTACAGTCTGTAAAACATCTAGGTGCCTGTTGAGAAGTCCCAGTTCCTTTTCTGCCACATCGGTGATACTCGATCTACTCTTATTTTTTTCTTCCAATAATATGCCTCCTGGTTAATTGTTAACATAATGCACTACTAGTATATAAAAATCACCATTGGTACAATTTTAACAATAATATAAAAAAATATAAGATGGGGGATTGGTATTCACTGTTTCATGGCAATCGGATTTGCATTGTTATCAATAAGCCCATTACATGAAAAAGAAGTGTATGATGCTCTAAACAATATGCCTGCAATAACGGAGGTTCATCCCCTATTTGGAGAATACGACATTTTGGTGAAAATAGAATGCGGCGACATAGACGCAATTGGTGAAGTAATTATCAAAAAAATACGTTCATTGAAAGGCATAGTAGACTCAAAAACACTGATCGGAACTAAAAGTTTGGGTGGAAAATAATAAACGTATTTTATTTTTTCCTATGTTTACGGGCAAGATATCTGAAACGTTCTCCAACGATAAACAGTTCCGCAATTTGTCTTACTTCGCATTGTTCTTCTTCATCAGTTACTTGCCCTACGATCAGCATACTTCCCACGTTTCATTTCTTACCTTTCATGTCAATTGTTAACATGATTCAATATATTACTATTTGTTGAACATTACTATATAATAATTTCTATTTTTAAAAAAATATTATATGTTTAAAATTGATTGTTCAGTCTTCGTTCCATTTTCTATTTTTTATAAAAGAGCCTTATCAGCCAGATTCGTATTTTTATCATAAGTATAAACAATAGGAACACCGGTTGGAATTTCGACATCGGGTATCTCTTGTTCCGATATGTTTTCAACATGCATTGTAATAGCACGAAGACTGTTCCCATGAGCTGAAACTAGTACTGTTTTACCGTCTTGTAAATCCTTTAATATATACTTTTTATAGTAAGGAGTTGTACGTTCACATGTATTTTTTAAACTTTCACCACCAGGCGGTTTAGTGCCATAGCTGCGCCTCCAAAGATGGACTTGTTCTTCACCATATTTTTCCCTAGTCTTTTGTTTATTAAAACCCTGAAGGTTTCCGTAGTATCTTTCCGCTAAATCAACAGACATGTAGATTGGGATTTCACTGTTGAAATCACCAGCATGGTGCTCTCGATCGCGAATTCTTTTCTCTTCATGATAAATAATTGGTGTCCTTTTGCTATTTGATTCGATTAAAATGTAATGGAGAGTTTGAATGGCTCTTAACATATGTGAAACATACATTGTGTCAAATTCAAAATCTTTTAACTTTTTACCTGCAGACATGGCTTCATATATTCCTTTTTTAGATAGAGGTACATCCATCCATCCAGTGAAACGGTTTTCCAAGTTCCATTGAGACTGCCCGTGTCGAACCATTACTAATTTTGACAGTTTACCAACTCCATAGTTTATTAAATTTTAATTTCTATGCCAACAGGACAATGATCAGAACCCATAACGTCCGGCATAATAAATGCTTTTTTAATTTTCGGTAAAATTTCTTTATTGGCAAAAAAGTAATCTATCCTCCATCCAACATTTCTATCTCTGGCTCTAGTTTTCATATCCCACCAAGAATATTGATTTGGTTCTTTGTTAAAATGTCTAAATGTATCAACATATCCATGATCGATAAAAGTGTCTATCCAAGCACGTTCAATGGGTAGGAATCCAGATCGGTTTTCATTTGCCTTTGGGTGGGAAAGGTCAATTTCTTCATGGGCAGTATTGAAATCCCCACACACCACAATGTTTTTTCCTTTTGCTTTCAAGTTATCAGCATAGGCAAGAAAAGTATCGTAGAAATTAAGTTTATAATCTAGTCGCTCTTGGTTCTTTTTTCCATTTGGAAAGTAGATATTGAATAATGTAAAATTAGGAAATTCTGTTATGAGTGTTCTACCCTCATTATCTAATGCTTCTATGCCAAAGCCATTTTTTACATCCATTGGTTTTTCTTTTGTAAAAGTCGCTACACCGCTGTATCCCTTTCGTTCTGCTGAGTTTATATAGATATGATATCCAGGGGTACTTTTAAGATGAGGCGGAAATTGCTCGGGAATTGCTTTGATCTCCTGGAGACATAGAATATCTGTTGATTCTTTTTTGAACCAGTCAAATAATCCCTTTTTGTCAGCTGCTCGTATGCCATTAACATTCCATGATAAAATTTTCATGCATAGTCAAGTATAACAAACAGAATGATAAGATTAATCTTTTATGTAAGAAGGTTATTCATCTTCAAATTAAAATTGGTGATTTTGTGAAGCATGTGCATCATACAGAAGTAGAGCTAGAAGAACCCAAAGAACAAGGAATAAAAGACGTGAAAGTAAGATGGCTTATTTCAAAGAAAGACGGGGCCGAAAACTTTGCTATGCGTCTTTTCGAAATTAAACCAGATGGGCACACGCCGTTACATCAACACGATTGGGAACATGAAATATTCGTCCTTGAGGGATCGGGCGTTGCTAAAAGTAAAACAAAAGAAGACCCATTCAAACAAGGTGATTTGTTCTTTGTCCCATCGATGGAATGGCATCAGTTTGTAAACAATAGTAACAAAATGTTGAAAATTCTATGTTTGATCCCTTATAAAAAATGAACTAGAGGATATGATATTTTTTGTATTTCTAAAAAAAGAAAAACGTGATTTCAGCAAGAAAGTTACTTCGGTTGAAGACTGGCCAGATCATGTCGTAACTTTAGATAAGAAAAATTTTAGTGATTTTATACAGAAATACCAATTATCGGTAGTAGATTTTTGGGCACCATGGTGTGCTCCATGTAAAGCAATGCTACCAAGGTTGAGACGGTTGTCTGTGATTTACAAAGATAAAGTAGCTTTCGGCAGGCTTAATACCCAGGGGAATAAAGACATATCTAAAAAACATAAAATCATGGGAATCCCTCATTTTATGTTTTTTTGTTATGGAAAAAAAGTTGCAAGTATGACTGGTGTAAAATCAGTTGGCGACATAAAAGATACAATTGATGGCCTATTGAAGAAATTGTAATGTTAAGTGGATAAAGAGAAAATGCAAATAAAGATTCAGGATTTAAACTCAGAAATTAAGAGATGTAATAAATGTAGGCTCTCTGAGACTCGTATAAATGCTCTTTGTGGTGAGGGAAATCTTGATGCTAAGTTCATGATTATTGCTCAGGCACCGGGTGAAAATGAAGATAGAGAAGGAAAAATGTTCATTGGCCCATCCGGGAAAGTGTTAGATGAATTATTAAGAATATCCGACATCGATAGAGAAGAGCTTTATATGACAAATCTTGTGAAATGTATGCTTCCCAAATATAGGAAACCAAAGCAGGATGAAATTGACATATGTAGCGATTACTTAGATAAGGAGATAGAATTGATAGATCCAGAGATACTGGTTCCCCTTGGCCATTATGCAAATACATATATCTTTACCAAATACAATCTTCCATTACCATCTAAACAAGATTTTTATAAAATTTACGGGAATCTGCTGTTAGTAAATAAGCGAAAAATTTTACCTTTTCAACATCCTGCTGCAGTTTTGCATAGTACGGACATTAGAGAAGTATTAGTAAAAAATTATCGCAAATTGAAAGTACTATCCGCAAATTGTAAATGGTACCCATCATGTCCAATTAAAAGATTCTATGAGGATGGGAAAATAGATGAAAAGTGGATTGAACTATATTGTAAGGGAGATTGGAAAAGTTGTATACGTTATGAAATGGAAGAAAGTGGAAAGCCTCATCCGGATTGGATGCTACCTGATGGAGTCATTGACGAAAAACTACATAAAAAGAGTGGATAATGCAATAATATTGGATAATAAAGAAAAAATATAGGATAAGGTACATTAAAATTACAAGGGAGAGAATAATGATGAAAAATAAAATTAAAATTGGAATTATTATCTGTGACCGTTATCGTATGTGCGCTGGAGGAAAATGTATAAGGTCTCTCCAGAATAAAGAAGGGGCTTTTGGTATTTATAAAGAGAGTGAGGAATTGGAATTGGTTGGATATACTACTTGCGGAGGTTGCCCTGGTGGAAACATTGAATATGCTCCTGAAGAAATGGTAAAGAATGGAGCGCAAGTCATTCACCTTGCCACTGGTCTGATTGTTGGATACCCTCAATGTCCTTATATCTCAGATTTTAAGAATTTTATTGAGGAAAAATATGGATTAAAAGTTATTATTGGTACGCATCCAATTCCTCAAAAGTACTATACTATACATGCAAAGTTAGGGACGTGGAACTCTTCAAAATGGAAAGAAATTATTCAGCCAACATTAACAAGTGAGAAAATTAGATTGTCTTATGATTGATATGTATATAAAAATAGACAAATTGGCTCATAAAACGAAGGTAAAAAATGAAACTTACCATAATATATGATAATGAAGTTTATAAAAAAGACATTGGTTTAAAATCAGATTGGGGGTTTTCTTGTTTAATAGAAAAAAGAGATGAAACTATTTTATTTGATACTGGAGCGAAAGGTAGATTGTTACTGAATAATATGCAAAAACTCGACGTAGATCCGAATAGAATTAATAAGGTGGTGATATCACATGAGCACTGGGATCATAATGGAGGACTGAAGGAACTTTCTAATCTTATTGGTGATGCAGAACTATATAGATTTACTGCAAAAAGCCCCAGCAAAAACATGCACCTAAAAACTGTAAAAGAACCTAGTAATATTACCGAAGGGGTATTTACAACAGGGAGGTTGAAAGGTAGCCCCATAGATGAGCAATCATTAGTTCTTGAGGGAAAAAACGGTTGGTATGTTCTTGCTGGTTGTTCACATCCGGGCGTTAAACAAATATTAGATAATTCAAGTCGGTTTGGTAATATAGTTGGTTTAATTGGAGGATTGCACGGGTTTAATGATTTTTCTGTTTTAGATGATTTGGAGGTTGTTTGTCCGACTCATTGTACAAAGTATAAAACAAAAATATATGAGTTATTCCCAAAAACTAGCGCCAAATGTGGCGTAGGAAGAATAATTGAAATCTAAGACAGAATTTAATTAAAATTGAGGGGGAATCTGTGGCAAAGATTGAACCGTTTGAAAAATATAGCAAAGAATATGCTGATTGGTTCATAAAAAACAAGGATATTTATCTAGCAGAACTAAATGCCATAAAAAGCTTAATTCCTTCTGATAAATTTGGCGTTGAAATTGGCGTTGGTTCGGGCAGATTTGCCCAACCTCTGGGAATAAAAGTTGGCATAGATCCTTCTAAAAAAATGGCGGAAATGTCTAGAAAGAAGGGGATACGAGTTTACGAAGCAGTGGCGGAACAACTTCCTTTTAATGATAAAAAATTTGATTTTATTCTTATGATTACAACAATTTGTTTTGTGGATGATTTAGTAAAATCGTTTAAAGAGTCGAATCGAGTTTTGAAAGATGATGGTTTTATTGTTGTCGGCTTTGTAGACAAAGAAAGTATGCTAGGAGAACGATATCATTTAAAAAGAGAAAAAAGCAAGTTCTATAAAGATGTCACTTTTTACTCAGCAAAGTACATAATAAGTCTGTTAAGAGAGTCTAATTTTTCAGATTTTATAATCAAACAAACAGTCTTCGCTGGCCAAACCAACAAAATAGATTTATTAGAAGACGATTATGGTGAAGGTAGTTTTGTTATAATAAAAGCAATAAAAACAAATAGTTTGCAAGGAAGTTAAAATGGAAAATAAGAGAAAAATGATTATTTTTGGCCCTGTTCCATCAAGACGATTAGGACAGAGTCTAGGAATAAATAATATCCCGCCTAAAATCTGTACATATTCCTGCATCTACTGCCAGATTGGAAGAACCAATAATATGCAGATTAACCGAAGGGAATTCTACAAACCTGAAGAAATAATAAATGCTGTATATGAAAAAGTCAAAAAGGCAAAGGAGAAGAAAGAACATATTGACTATTTTACTTTCGTGCCTGATGGAGAACCAACGTTAGATATCAACCTTGGTAAAGAAATAGAAATGCTTAGATCTCTATCTACGGGAACCAAAATTGCCGTTATTACAAACTCATCTTTAATATGGAAAGAAGAAGTTAGAGAGGATTTGTACAAGGCTGATTGGGTTTCTTTAAAAATTGATTCTGTTAATCAAGATGCCTGGAGGAGAATCGACAGACCTCACGGGTCTTTAAAACTTGATAAAATATGGGATGGCATAACAGAGTTTTCACGCACTTTTAAAGGCGAGTTAGCAACAGAAACTATGTTGATTCAAGATGTTAATGATGATGTCAAAAAGGTAGAACAAATTGCCGATTTAATTGCAAAATTAAACCCTAAAAAGAGCTACGTTTCCATTCCGACAAGACCGCCGGCAGAAAAAAACGTAAAATCTTCAACTGAATATGAGATAAATAAGGCATATCAAATTTTCAAAGAAAGAGGCATCGATGTAGAATATCTCATTGGTTATGAAGGAAATGCGTTCGCATATACTGGAAATGTTGAAGAGGACTTACTAAGCATTACTTCAGTGCATCCAATGAGGGAAGATGGTATTAAAAATTTTTTAACAAAAGCTAAATCTGATTGGAATGTTATCAAAAAGTTGATAGATGAAGGGAAATTGATACAGGTGAAATATGAGGACGAGAAGTTTTATATGAGAAAACTTACAAGAGATAAATCTAATTATAGTGTGTAGACGGTTGATTAGTGAGATGTTTTATTATAAGCGCCAAAAAAGATAAACCAAGACGATAGTGAGGAGAAAAGATGCTTGAGTTAATTGATACAATTAGCAAAGCAACCATGATAACTATTTTTGTCTTCGTCATGATGCTTCTTGTTGACTATTTCAACGTTGCAACCCGTGGAAGGATAAAGAAGGCAATAAAAGGCAGTAAAACCCGACAGTACACAATAGCATCATTTCTTGGTTCTACTCCGGGGTGCCTGGGAGCATTTTTGAATGTTTCTTTGTATGTTCATGGTCTTTTAACGTTTGGTGCTATAGCCGCAGGGATGATTGCTACGTCTGGGGATGAGGCATTTGTAATGATTGCCATGTTTCCAAAAGAGGCTTTGATTCTGTTTGCAGTGCTGTTCGTCCTAGGTATTTTTGGTGGTTGGATAGCAGATAAATTTGCATCATTTTTCCATATAAAAACTTGTGAAGAATGTAACCTGCAGCAGGTACACAATATGGATGAAAAGCACTATTTTCAACCACACGTATTAAAGGATTTTCCTCATTTATCGCCGTTTAGATATTCACTAATAATCGTGTTTATTGTTGTTATTCTACTTAACCTCAGTGGATTTCTTGGTCCGCAGAACTGGGACAAACCTGAAAAAATATTTCTCATCTTGTTGTCTGTTGTCGCGATATTAATCAGCTCAACAGTCTCAAAACATTATTTAGAAGATCACATCGTAGATCATATCATTAAAAAACACATCTGGAAAGTTTTTCTCTGGACTTTTTTTGCCTTGCTTTTTGTTGCTGTTGGTCTACAGTATTGGAATCTGGAGGGAATTATTACAGCAAACCTTGGGGTGATTCTGATTATCAGTGCACTTGTAGGATTAATTCCCGAGTCGGGACCTCATCTTGTATTTGTTACGTTGTTTGCCAGTGGAGTAGTACCATTTTCTATACTATTAACAAGCTCCATCGTCCAGGATGGACATGGGATGATACCTCTATTTTCTTACACGGCAAAGGACTCCATACTGATTAAAATATTTAATCTAATGTTTGGCCTAGCAATAGGTGTTCCACTTTATTTAATAGGGATATGAGAAAAAATAAATATTCTATATGGTTAAGTCAACGGCACATCCTTTCTTAGGTCATCTTTAATTTTTTTACCTGTTTGATTCTCCCATTCTTTAATTGGAGTGGAATGCTTCTCTCGAATTTTATCTCCATAGCCAAGACCATTATAGGAACAGAACGGCACAATTCCTTCAAGAGTTGTATAATGTATAACACAACGTTTTAAACGATCTATATTGAGATTCCATGCATCTTGGAACCACATGGAACCAACAAAAAGACTCTTGTAATGGAAGCCCCTTAATGAATCGTAGCTGCCTCCAATTGCAGCATCCTTCAGTATTTGTTTCAAGTCAAAACCTTTTGGTGCTTTATCATAATCAACAAAATTGTCTATATTTTTTAAGAAGGAAGCTGCAACTCGTAATTTTTTCAATGGTCCTTTCTTTCCACTTTGTTTATTGACGAAGTTCAATAAGCCTTCAGCATCAACAAATCTAGTTATGGGTATAGGCTTTCCATCATCGTAAAATATGTATGTTGCGCCACCGCAACCAGGATGAGCAGTAAATTCTACCTGTGTTTCGCCTTTCAAAAGCTCAATAAGTTTTGAAATTGGGAATACGAACGGAACAGGATAGAAATCATCTCTTGATATCTGACCACCAAATTCTTTTTCAATTTCTGCCATCATTTGTACATAGTCAACCCTTTGGACATCTCGTTTTTTGTCTTTTATTTTTGTCACTCTTCCACAGAAGGAAATAGGCTGAAAATTCACCCCTCGAACGATATCCATGTTGTCAAGAGCAAATCGAACGATCTTACCCGTCTCATGAAGATTCTTGCCACCTATCAAGACCGGAACCAAGACTACTTTTAAATTTACTTTTCTTAAGTTTTCTATAGCCTTTTTATTTTGTTCTATCCAAGGGTTAGTTTCCTTAGTAATACCATCAAAACTCATGTAGATGGTGTTGACCTTTTCATCTTTAAGACGTTGGCAATAATCGGCGCTTTCGGCAAGTTTTATGCCATTTGTATTGACTTGAATATGAGAAAAACCTACTCCCTTAGCCATTCTAACAATGTCAAAAAGATCTTCTCTCACAGTTGGTTCTCCACCTGTTATCTGTATCGCTTTAGAGCCCATTGGTCTCTCAGTTCTAGCCTGAATCATCAAGTCTCTGAGTTGGTCTAATGTGGGCTCGTATACATAACCTGCTGCTCCAGCATTCATGAAACAGTAGCTACATCTAAGATTACATCTATTCGTAGCCATGAGATTTGTTAAAACTGTTTGAGATTTATGTTTGTCATATAGAGCGGGTTCGTTAAAAAATTTTGTTTTTACATCAGGAGCGCTTTCTCCAGTAACCTCATATTTTATCCATTTTTTGTAAACATCAGCATCGCTGAAATAAATGTCCTTGAAAGAACCGTGCTTCTTACATTTTTTTGTAATCCAGATTTTTCCATCTTCCTCGATAACAGAAGCAGAAATCTTGTGTACTTTTCCCTCCTGATAGCATGCGGGACAGACAGATTCGATTTTTTCTAATTCTTTCATCTCAATCAAGTCCGTATCAAATTTTAGGGTCTATACATCTTTTTCTTTATAGCTTTAACTGTTTCATATCAAGCGAAATTTTATAATGTATTAGTGAATAAAGGCTGAATCGTGTGTCTAGCAATACCTGGAAAAATAGTAGAAATAGATTCAACTAAAGACCATGCAACAGTAGATTATGGTGATGGTACCAAACGTAAAGCAAATATTACTCTTGTTGATGTAAAAACAGGCGATTATGTTCTAGTTCATGCTGGATTTGCTATACAGGTTCTAGATAAAAAAGAGGCTCAAGAAACTCTCGATTTATTCCGAGAAATGTTGTCTTCTGAGGAGGAGGCATAGTGTTTTCGCTTCGGGATAAAAAGCTAGCAATTGAAATTGTTTCAAAGATTAAAAAATTGGATGTGAGCCTTAAATTTATGCATGTTTGTGGCACACATCAAGATACTCTAGTTAAACATGGTTTAGACTCTTTATTCACCGATTGTGGAATTAAAGTAATACAGGGTCCAGGGTGTCCTGTATGCGTTACAACTACAAAAGAGATCGAAGAGATGCTTTTATTGGCTCGAAAAGGAAAAATAGTAACAACCTTTGGAGATATGATTCAAGTTCCTGGAAAAAATGGTTCTCTTCAAAGCATAAAAGCTGAAGGGGCGGACGTTAGAACAGTTTATGGAATAGAAGATGCAGTTCAAATAGCCAAAGATAATAAGGAAAAAGACATAATTTTTATGTCTGTAGGATTTGAAACGACGACTCCCATGGCTGCTGCTGCAATTATAAATACCCCCCCAAAAAATTTTTCAATTTTAAGTTGCCATCGTGTTGTACCACCTGCATTAAAGTCAATTATCGAAATGGGAGAACTGAAGCTTAATGGAATTATTGAACCGGGTCATGTATCTACAATTATTGGATCTAAACCTTATGAGTTTATTACTAAAAATTACGGCATTCCTCAAGTAATCGCTGGATTTGAACCTCTTGATCTCCTGATGGGGGTTTGGTTGCTTGTTGAACAAATAGAGAATGGCGAACCGAAGGTCGAAAATGAATATCTGCGTGCTGTAAGAGAAGAAGGGAATATAAAAGCACAAAAAGTAGTTGAAAATGTTTTTGAATCTCGTGACATAAAATGGAGAGGTTTTCCAGTTATAAGTGGATCTGGTTTAAAACTTCGAGATGAATTTGAGGAATATGATGCAAGGAAAAAATATGAAAAAGATCTTGAAGATTTGAAAAATAAGGAATTTCCGGAACCGAAAGGTTGTCGATGTGGAGAGGTACTAAGAGGGGTGATTTCTTCTAAAGAGTGCCCACTTTTTGGTAACAAATGTATACCCAACAATCCTGTTGGACCTTGTATGGTTAGTAATGAAGGCAGCTGCAATATTGAATATCGTTATTCAAATAAGAAGTGAAAAACAATGAATATAATATTTTTTGGTGACAGTTTGACTGAAGGCATTCCTGGCATATCATATCTCGATATCTTAAAAGAAAAACTGCCAAAGCATAACCTAGTAAATGCTGGAAAGGGAGGAGATACTGTAATTAGCCTTTACAGAAGAATAAAAAAAATGGAGCTCAAAGAAACCTACGATATTGCTTTCCTGTGGGTTGGCACAAATGATATTCTTGTCCACGTCTCAAAGAAGTACCCAATTATCAAGAGATGCTGCATGAAATCCTGGGTCAAAAGCACGGACGATTTCTCGAAAAGATATCAAAAAATTCTTGAATTAATATCAACGAACGCAAAAAAAATATTTGTTGTATCGCCGGCAATAATTGGCGAAGATGTAGATAACAAGTGGAATAAAAAATTAGGAGAACTTTCTTTGGAAATCAAGAAAATATCGTCGGAATTTAAAAATGTAGACTATATTGATATGCATAAGGAATTCATTTCGTTTCTATCAGGAAAAAAACCATCTAAATTTATTTTGAATGGTGTTTTTAGAGATATTATTGCAGCGTGGCTTTTTAATATCCCAGAGTTAGTTGATAAAAAATCCAAGAGGAGAGGTTTATATTTAACACTTGATGGTGCTCATCTTAACACTGTCGGTGCAAAGATGGTTGCTAAAGTCTTTTTAAGGTACATTAAAAATGAAGTCTGAAGAAGTGGTTAAGAAATTAAAATCAATGAGCGAACCTAAAAATGTTGAGGGAATGGCTCGTTATGGAATTAATCCAAATAACAACCTTGGCATTTCTATTTACAATTTGAGACTTTTTGCAAAAGAAATAGGAACAAATCACGAGCTTGCATTACAACTATGGGCTTCGGGAATTCATGATGCACGACTGTTGGCTGTTTTTATTGAAGATCCTGCAAGAATAACTGAAGAGCAAATGGATTCTTGGGCATCTGATTTTGATTCTTGGGACATCTGCGATCAAGCATGCACAAGTCTTTTTGATATTACACCTCATGCATGGAAAAAGGTCTTTGAATGGACTGAGAGAGAGGAGGAGTTTGTTAAGCGTGGAGCTTTCTCATTAATTGCTGGTTTAGCAGTCCATGATAAAGAATCGAAAAATAAAAAGTTTGAACGTTTTTTACCTTTGATTAAGAAACACTCAAATGATGAGCGGAATTATGTTAAGAAAGCTGTCAACTGGGCTTTAAGAAACATTGGTAAACGTAATCTATATCTTAACAAACAGACGATAAAACTATCTGAGAGAATTCTAAAGGCCAATTCAAAATCTGCAAAATGGATTGCTAGGGATGCAATTAGAGAATTAAAAAGTGAAAAAGTGAAAAATAGGTTGGATAAAAAAAAGAATTAGGCGATTCCTTTTATTGAAGTCGCACAGCCTTTACAAATCTTTTTTGGTTTTCCTTTTATTTCAATATGCTCGATTTCATCAAGCCCATGTTCTTCTCCGCAAACAAAACATAAGGCACAACCTGTCGACGTAATAAATTACCTCCACCATTTTTACTATATAATAAGTTCATTTATTAAATAGTTTTATTTTGGCTTATATTTCCCCATATTTTTGTTTGATACTTTGCTACTTATTGTAAAATATAAAAAAACTATCGAGAGTTCAATAGCAAAAATAAGCAAAAACCAACCAAACGTTGAACCTATTTTCATTAAATCACTCCAGTTTGTAAAATCCAAACCAAAGGTTATTGCAATTGAACCTAGAAAAGGAATAAACATGCCGACTATGACTATCGCCAAGATCATTACCAAGTCTCTATTTTTCCCCATGATAACTCACTGATAGTTAATTCATTATTAAAAGTTGTCCAAAAATGAAATTTAAGATGATGATTTGTAACCAATAATTGCATTCTGCCCTACTGATATACCACCGTCGCCATTTGGAATTCTATTATGAACGGTAAAATCTAAACCTGCATTTTTTACTTCCGTTTCTACCATTTCAGTTATTGGAATGTTATAGGATACTCCACCAGTTATCCCGATGTTATCGATTCCATTCTTCTCTGCATTTTCAATAGCGACAATTGTAAGATTGTCAATTATTGTTTTAACAAAAGAATGAGCATAATCTGCCTTTTGTTTTTCTGTTAGAGGTTTATCTATCATTTCATCTAGTTGCCTAAATAGATCGATTGTGTGAAATAGTCCATCTTTTGTTTTAGTATCAAATAAATATCTTGGTTCACCTATGGAAAGATATTTCTCTAGCTTCATAGCTGGTTCACCATCGTAAGTTCTTTTTGTACAAATGTCAAGATAGCAAGAAAGAGCATCTAAGATTCTGCCAAGACTGCTCGATTGTGGTGATTTGCTCATCATTTTTGAAAGTATTTCTGCTTCGCTATCTGTGAAAAATAATTCTTTATCAAATTTCTTGAAAATTGCAAAAACCAACCTTCGTGGATCATGTGTGGCTTGGTCACCACCCAAAAGTGGAATATATTCAAGATGTCCGACACGTTTGAAGTCTTTAAAGTTAGAAGAAAGCACTTCGCCACCCCAAAAATTTCCATCGCTTCCATAACCTAACCCATCCAAAGTTAACACAACACTTTCCTCTAAATTATTATCAACTAAAAGTGATGCAGCATGTGCCCAATGATGCTGTACTTCATGAAGAGGAGTTGAAAACTCATTTGCAAACTTCTTTGCTACTTTTCTTGAATCATAACCAGGATGTAAATCCTGAACAACAGCATCAATAGCAGGTTTCTTCATTGTAAGTTTTATAATATGATGCAAACTTTCTTCTAAAAATTCAAGAGTTGAATAATACTTGGAATTTCCTATATACTGTGTTGCAAACAGATTTTTGTTATTGGAAATAGCGCCGGTAATGTTTTCACCAGCACCTACGCTTAAAATCTTTTTATCATAACCTACAGCAATAGGTTCTGGAACATATCCTCTCGATTTTCTGATAAAAAAAGCATTGCAGCCCCATATTCTCACAACAGAGTCGTCAACCCTATTTGCAATTGGCCGGTTATGCAATAGGTAGATATCTGCATCAATGGAAAACGCCTCTTCATCTTTTGTAATCATTGCTTCCCCAGGAATATTTGAAGAGGTCATTACTAATACATCTGATTTTAAATATGAAAAAAGAAGATGGTGTAAACCGGTATAGGGCAAAAATATTCCAATTGTGTCTAATCCAGGAGATACCTCTTTTGCTCCGATCTTATTCACAAGAACAATTGGTCTTCTTTTTGAAAGCAATAATTTTTCCTCATCTTCGGTAATTTCACCGTATTTTCTTGCGGTCTCAAGATTTCTTGCCATTATTGCAAATGCTTTCTGTGGTCGGCCATACCATTTTCTAAATCTCCTAATCTGATCGAGATTGCAACAAAGATGCATCCCACCCCAAGACTTTATTACACCGATTTTTCCTGAATCGATTTGGTTTGCAAAACGTCTGATAGTCTGTTTTTCGCCAAGATTTTTTCTGTTTTTGTCATAAAGTCTATATGACGGGCCACATTTTGGACATGAAATTGTTTGGGCGTGATAACGACGATTCAATGGGCTGCTGTACTCTTTTTCACATGACTCACAAAGTTTGAATTCGTCCATCGATGTTCTTTCCCTATCGTAAGGAACGTCTTTTACAACACTATATCTTGCACCACAGACAGTACAATTTGTAAATGGAAATAAGTGCCTTTTATCTCCCTTATCAAAAAGCTCGATTAAGCAATCTTTACAAATACCAACATCAGGTGGGATTAAAGATTCTCTTTCTCCTTTTTCACTATGTAGTATTTGAAAATCATCAAAGTCTCTATCGTCTTTTTCTTCAATTATTTCTGTTATTTTTGCAATTGAAGGAAGATCTTCTTTGACTTGCCTGATAAACTCATCTTTATTTTTGTTGATAATTACCTCTACTTCAGAACCTTTATTCAAAACATATCCATTTAAGCCAAACTGTTTAGCTATTCGGTAAATAGTCGGCCGGAAGCCAACTCCTTGAACAATTCCTTTAAAGATGAGTTTCATCAAATCTTACCATTAATCAACAATTAAATCTTTAGAATGCTTGTCAGTATCGGCAAGTAGGAACTCATTACCCATACTGAGGCAATTGGTTGGACAAATATCATTGCATTGAGAACAAAAACAACACCGTGCAAGGTAAATCTTGATTTTCTTTTCTTTTTCTTTATATTCGATAGCTTCGGTGGGGCAAACCTTGATGCATAGTTTACACCCTATGCATTTTTCTTTGTCGTATTGGATTTTACCACGAAAATTTGGTGGTGTTTCGATAGGTGGAACAATTTGAGCTTTTCCTTCCCCGACAGCTTGCAAAAGCTTTGTCGTGTTGTTGGGAGCATATTTTACCGGAAACTTATTAGTAAATGGTTTTTTGAACGTCTGTCCAAGCAATGGAAGTACCATCGAAAATCTCATTTCATCAGCCTCCTTGTTTTTTCAACACTCAACCGATGAAGTTGTTCTTTATTCAATTCATATTTTTTATCAGCATCAACAATCGCAACTCTATTGGTACAGGACATGCAAGGGTCGGTTGAAGCTGCAACAATTGGGATGTCGGCTATCTGTTCACCTCTTAACATAGGTATCCATGGCAGAATATTGCTATAAGTTGGAGCGCGGACCTTCCAGCAGTACGGGTATTCGTTTCCATCTAGCTTTACATAATGAAACACTTCGCCCCTGGGTGCTTCCATTCTACCTATGCCTTCGCCTTTAACTTTTTTAAGAGTTGAAAGTAATTTCGCAATCTTTGGTTCGGATACAATATCTCCTTCAGGCATTTGATCAAGACACTGCTCAATCAGTTCAATAGATTGCTTAACTTCCAACAAACGGACAATAATTCTATCATACACATCGCCGTTTACCTCTCCAGTTAGAATGTCTGGCGTTACGTAGTCAAAATCAAGGTCGTTAAAAGCAAAGTATGGTTGATCTAGACGCACATCTTTTTTAACTCCAGATGCCCGGGTAGTGGGACCACATGCACATAGTCCTAATGCATCTTCTTTGGTTAGAATGCCACATCCTTGACTTCTCATCTTGAATGTTTTATCATCCAAATATACATGCCTAAGTTTTTCAAAATTATCTTTTAAATAATTCAATGTCTCTGTAATCTTTGGAATCATGTCTTTTGTGATGTCTCTTCTAACTCCGCCAATCATGGTAATTGCTTTAGTTACACGATTTCCTGTTAGATATTCAGTAAGATCCAATGCCTTTTCTCTTATTTGCCATGTCAAGAATAATACTGAATCGAATCCTATTTCATGCGCCGCAACACCTGCCCATAGCGTGTGTGAACAAATCCTTTCAAGCTCTGCTTGTACAACTCGTAAATAATCTGCACGTTCAGGTACCTCAATCCCAGCTGCACGTTCCACAGCAAGGGCAAAAGCCATAGGATGACAATATGAGCAGATTCCACAGATTCTCTCAGCAAGATAAAGGTTTTGAATTGGATTTCTCCTCATTCCTGCCCATTCAATAGATCTGTGAATATGCCCCAAAGAAACATCAACATCAATAATTCTTTCCCCGTCAATTTCAAACTCAAATGCCACAGGTTCCTTTAGAGCAGGATGTATCGGACCAATTGGTAATGTATAAGTTGTTTTTGTTGTTTTAGGGCTCATTTTTTCACCTCATGTAGATTCCTTACCATTTTATCCGGTCCGGTTTCATCCTTTCGCCATGGGTAAACGCCTTTTGGAAAATCATTTGGTATGAATACTCTTTCGTCTTTTGGAATTCCTTTAACTTTTACTCCTAGCATCTCTTGTTTTTCTTGCTCGGTTATTAGAGCACCAGGAATAAGATCGGTGATAGTCTCGATAACTGGATTGTTTTTTGGCAGTTCAATAGTAATGTTAATTGAGATTTCTTTTGTGCGTTCGCCGTAGTAAATAGAAAAGTGATAGATCAAATCGATTGTTTTACCCATATCATATCCTGAAACAACTGCAAGATGAGGATATTTTTCAAGTTTAACCACGTGTTTGATGGCTTTTTTAAAGACACTTTTATCTATGTTTAGCCAAATATGAATAAGTTCGTTTTTCTTTGAACCTGCAACGTGTTTTTCGATGCGAGAGTCTTTAATTTTTGTTTTAAATTCGTCTTTAAAAGATTTGATGATTTTTTCAGGAGTTAGTTGCTCGGTCATTTTTTAGCCTCCAACGTTTCAAGTTTAGTCCATGCTTTTGCAACACCATTTATTATTGCTTCAGGCCTTGGTGGGCAACCAATCACATGAACATCTACCGGTATAATATTATCAACAGGACCGACTAGATTATAAGCTTCATAAAAAACATCACCAGTATTTCCGCAATTACCAACACAAATTACTGCTTTTGGATCGGGCATTTGTTCATAAATACGTTTCACCTTTTTCTCCATCTGTCGTGTTACAGGGCCGGTAATCAACAAAGCATCAGCGTGACGTGGAGAGCCGACAAGTTTTATTCCAAAACGCTCAACGTCATATCTAGGACAAAGTGCTGCAATAATTTCTATATCACAACCATTGCATGAACCCGTATTACAATGATACACCCATAACGCTTTTTTAAATGACTTTGAAAGTCCTTCAGCCATAAAATAATGCCTCCAAGAATTAATGGAATTCCGTGTTCTGGTAATCTTATATACTATTTAAAAATTTGCGACTTATTTAAACAAAAAACGATTTTTTAATAATAAAAAATTAGAAACAATTGATTTATAAAAAATATTTTTTGTAAATGATATGGATATTTCACCAATATTGCATGCGATATCATATGACATTACTTTAAATTTGTAATTATGTGAAGTAATATAAAAGAATTCGTAAGGAGGGGCATCATCAATATGCATCAAGACCCCATTTATATAAAATTCAGCAAAATCCATTCCACTTAAATTATCCCAAGTTGTTATTAAAATACTCCATTTATTAAATCCGATTTTTTCTTTTTCAATATAGAAATCTGGTGGTGTTCTGTCAATGTATAAATCTAAATCGTAAATATATGATTGAATCCCTTCAAAGTCAAACCAATGCCATTCAAAATTAAAAAAACCTTCTTCAGATATAATAAAAGGCTCTAAATAAGAAATCCAATTTGACCCATTGTACCTATACCAAATCTCAGCAACATTTTCAGGGTCAAATACAAAAGAAGCAGTAACTAAACTATTAAACCATCCGTTACATTGAGAACCATTGAAAATTGGATAGGGGTCATCAGGATATAAAATAAAATCATAAGTAGTGTTTTCTGATATTCCCAATAAAACCCATTCTGTTTTATAACCTTCTTTTGAACATGTACAATTCTTCATACAATAACATATCGGAATATTTGTGACATGATAATATCCATTCTCATCACTACAATCTTCCTCATACGTTCCATGAAAATATACCTTGATAAGAGCTCCCTCTATTGGATTTAACAAAGGATCAGTTACATAACCGGAAAGAGTTCCGTCATTAACTTCAAAGCTATAGAAATAACCTATTTCGTTTATATAAACATCATCAATTGAAAAACTTGGAAATGATGGACCATAATCATTAAAATAATAAAATTCTAAGTATACCTCACTTGAATCATAGTATGAATCTGGAGAAATTGTTGTTTCAAAATCATCTATTTGTTGAGGAGAACTTGATTGCAAAAAGAATATAGTTTCTTCCCAGTAACTACTTCCATGACCCCCTGAATAAATAGCTACAATCGCAACTCCATGACCACTAAAATAATAAGAAAAACCAATTGTTGCAATACTTAAACCATCAAGGTTGATATCTTTTGTAATATAACTTGCTTCTTCACTAAGATCACAACCTGCAGATAAATAATAATCACCTAACCCATAAGGTTCTTCGCCTGGATATTGACCATATTCAAAACGCTCCCATTCCCCGTTGCTTGTTTTTTTATTATTAGCAATATTAATTCCAGATGGAATTGGTGCAAAAGTAAAGATAAATACTAGTAAAACTATAGTAAAACCCAGGCTTTTTTTAAAAAAATATTTTTTCATGAATTTTCCTCCCTCAAATCAATGGATTTCTAAGACTGTTTTAATATTTAAAATTATTCCATAAAACGGTTCAGCATATTCTTGGAACAGGGTCACCAATTGGTTTATGAAGATTTCTTTTACCACCAATAGTTGTTTCTAGAACAACTCCTTTAATTTTTTTTGTCACCTCGCCAATAATTGTCGCGTTTTCCCCTAAAGGATGTTTCTTGATTGTTTTTAAAACATCGTCGACTTTTTCTTTGACAACTCCGAGAACAACTTTTCCTTCATTTCCAATTTCCAAGGGATCAATTCCAAGCATATCGCAGGCAGATCTTACACCATTTGGAATAGGTATTCTTTCTTCATAAAGAACGATGCCGACGTTTGATTTTTCAGAAAACTCATTTACTGTATTTGCAAGTCCTCCGCGCGTAGGATCTTTTGCAGAGACTATCCCTCCCACACGAAGGGATTTTTCAATAAGTCCATTGACAGGCGCTACATCTGACTTTATTTTTGTTTCAAAGCCGTAACCTTCCCTAAAGGACATTAGAGCTACACCATGTTCACCAATATTTCCTGATAAAATTATCTTATCACCAGGTTCAAGATTTGAATCAGTAAGCCATCTTGAATTAAAATCTCTATATTCTTTAACAATCTCTATGTTTTTATCAAGATGAGGAGTTCTTTTGCCAATACCGCTTGTATTGATCATAAATTCTTGAATTGCTCCTTTTTCTACAACTTTTGTATCTCCTGTTACAATGGGAACATCTGCATTTTCTGCAGTTTTACTCATACTTTTTATGATAGTTTCAAGTTTTTCAGTCGGTAGACCTTCTTCAATGATAAAACCAGCAGAAAGTGCCATTGGTTTTGCACCCATCACTGCTACATCATTTACTGTGCCTGCAATAGAAAGAGAGCCAAGATCGCCCCCAGGGAAAATTATTGGTTGAACGGTGTGAGAATCCGTCGAAAATACAATATCATCAACAACAGCAGAATCGTCTAGCATATGAAGAGGGATCTCTGCATTTGTTTCTTTTCCAAAGTATTTCAAAATTTCTTCTTTGATGAATTTATC
>Ga0272442_10003368_pt1 | contig 22503 bp, 19 predicted proteins | sample SSMForm2O_FD_200262 | JGI IMG/M metagenome (GOLD analysis project Ga0272442, IMG submission 200262) | Marine sediment archaeal communities from Little Sippewissett salt marsh, Falmouth, MA, United States - SSM-Form-2O | ecosystem: Environmental > Aquatic > Marine > Wetlands > Sediment ...
AATAATAATAATAATAATAATACAAAAATTGAAGAATTTGAGAAACTAAAAGGGAATATCCAGATAAAAAACGTTAATGTCTACTATGAGAATAACCATGCGATAAAAAATGTTTCAATGAATATCAAAAAGAAACATGTTACAGCTTTTATCGGCCCTAGCGGATGTGGTAAATCAACATTGCTCCGATGTTTAAATCGTATGAATGATGAAATCATAGGTTGTAGAACCACAGGTTCGATATATTGGAGTGATATTGATATCCTCAGCAGGGATGTTGACCCGGTTCCGTTAAGACGCAGAGTTGGCATGGTCTTTCAGAAACCTAATCCTTTCCCAAAATCAGTTTTTGATAACATTGCTTATGCTCCAAGAATACATGGTATCAAAGAGAGAAAAAAATTAGAGAAAATCGTTGAAAAAAGCCTGAAAGATGCAGCTTTGTGGAAGGAGGTAGGAGACCGTCTTGGTGACTCAGCTATGGGTCTCTCAGGTGGGCAGCAGCAAAGACTTTGTATCGCAAGAACACTAGCAATTGAGCCACAGGTGATTCTAATGGATGAACCCTGTAGCGCTCTTGATCCTATAGCCACTGCAAAAATAGAGGATTTGATAAATGAATTAAAGAAGAATTATACTGTTGTGATCGTTACTCATAATATGCAGCAGGCTGCACGTGTAAGTGATTATACAGGATTCTTTTACCTTGGTGAATTAATTGAATATGGTGAAACTAAACAAATATTTGAAAAACCCAAGGAGGAACTAACTGAGAAATATATGACTGGGAGATTTGGATAAAAGAGGTGATAAAAATATGGTTGAAAAATTTCATAAAGAATTAGATGAACTAAAAAAAGAAGTAATAAAGATGGGAAGACTAGCAAAAGAAATGTTACAGAAATCAGTAGAGTCTTTAAAAGAATTAGACAGTGAAAAAGCTCAATGGGTTCTTTCAAAAAAAGTCGATATAGCTGAGATGGATGACAAGATAGAGGACAGAACACTTCGTCTTATAACATTGTATCAGCCGATGGCAACTGACATGCGGACAATAGCATGTATCCTAAAGATGATTACTTATCTTAACCGTATTGGTAGATACGGAAAAGATATTGCAAAATTTGTGAGTGAATTTGAAAAACAGGGTCATGTGAAAAAACTAATCAGCATTCCCCATATGGCAGAAATAGTGACAGGGATGATAGATGATGCACTTTTAGCTTTTGAAAAAATGGATGTTTCCAAATTCAATGATTTCATAGACCGAGAAGAGAACGTGGATGATTTAAGATACTCGATCTTTAGAGAATGCCTTAGTTATATGATGGAAGACCCAAAGGTGATCTCACGTTGCACATACTACATCATGATCGCGCGTTATCTTGAACGTTGTGCGGATCACGCTTGTAAAATCGCTGAAAAAATCTGCTATATGGCTACAGGTCAACGTGTAGAAATTGACTGTCGTGAGGATACATCAAAAGCTTGTTTTGCAGGTGTTAAAAAATAATTATGCATTTTCTATTTTCATCTCTTAATTCAGGCTCTAAAATCTCTTCTTTTGATTTTTATTTTTTCTTCATATTATCTTTATATCTTTTAATATCCAAATCTTCTCTCATATTCTTTATGTGGAAACCACTCTAAAATGAGATTTAAAATCATGAGTTTATCCTCAAAAATTGAATAAATAAGTCTCCATGCATCTGGGAGATCATATTTCCAAAGATTTTTAATCTGATATTTTGTGATATACCCTTTTGGCCAGAGTTTCCTTGGTATTTTTATTCCGCACATTGGGTTTTTCTTTAAATCAGATATTGCTCTTTCGATAAAACTGTAAACTTGTTTATCTTCATAATCTCCATTTTTTAACTTTTCGAAGTTCTTTTCTAATTTAGGACTTGCAAAAGCAACATAGATTGGTTTATCGTTCATCGTAATTTCACACTGGAGGATTTTATTTTTTTGATCATCTCTGGGTTCCATGTCCAAATGATTCTTCCATCTTTATCTATCATGATTTTGCCAGATTGTTCTAGGTAATCGATTATTATGCAGTATGTTTGGTACATTACTTTTTTTGGTAGCGCTTTCCATAGTTCTGTTTTTTTTGGGTAGTCCATTTTTTGTATGGTTTCTTCTACCATTATTATTGTATCTAGTTGTGGGTAGTGTATTTTCTTTGTCATCTCGATAAACCTATTATATATATTTATATAACTCCCGTATTTAAGATTTTTGTTCAAATTTGTCATATTTATCAAATCTACATATTGTAAAAACAGGTTTATATACTTCAATAAGGGATCATTAAAATTATTAATAAAAATATAATAATAAATTGTTATACATTTTTATATAACTCATAAACATAGATATAAAATAAACCATAATAAACCTGTTTGTCGTTTTAGGGTTTGTTATGTTGGCTACGGATTTTCAGCTAGGAGTCTGGAATGCTTGGGTTCTGGTTTTGTTTTATTTTTTTGTTTCGATTCTCCCATTGTTTTTTAAGAGGAAACAACGTGATCTAGCTGGTATCAGCCCGGTTAATGTCGAAAAAAATGTGTATGCTCGTGTGAACTATTGGATTAGTTTCATACTTTTTATTTTGGTTTTTATAGTTTCAGTTTTTATCCCAATGAGAGTCTATAGTTTCTGGTTTTATCCCGGTATGGTTTTGTATGTTGTTGGAATGTTTTTTATTGTTTTCGCGATCCATAGTTGGGTGATCACGCCGGAGGGGGATCTTATCACAGGTGGTATTTATCGTTTTTCTCGTAATCCTATGTATGTTTCTATGTTTTTTACTCATGTTGGTATCGGCCTGGTTTGTGTCTCATGGGTTTTTATGTTGCTGACATTGGTTTATATTGTTGTCACAATGATCCTTGTGGGTTACGAGGAGGATTTTTGCCGTAAAAGGTATGGTAAATCGTTTGATAGATATCTAGCTATGGCTCCTAGGTGGTTTGGTATTGGTAAAAAAAGGTAGGTTTGCCTCCCCCAATGTTTTTTTTTAGATTGTGGAAGATTCGGATAAAAAAAAAGATCACTTTTTGTCACTTAAAAATGTAATAATTAATAAAACGTTATAACTGGTATTTTGTTTTTATTGGACGTTAAATAACATAAAATTTTGTTAATATTTTCATAAATGTTTTATATTATAGCTTTTATACATGTTCTTCAATCTTGATTTAATAAAGGGGAGGAAATAATAATATGAAAGGGAAAATAATACCAATTTTTATAATGACGCTGTTGATAGCAAGTACTTTTGCTGGATCTTTTGGAATTATATCAAATACTATGTTAACAAACATAAAAGATATAGACCGCTCAACCAATTCTGTGACTAATACAAACGATTTATCGACTATGTCATTTGGTGATTGGCCTGCAGGAGTCGAACTTGTTTCTGAATTCAGTAGTGGTTCTAGCTATATAAGCAATGATTTAAGCGACTATTCATCAATAGCCGTAGACAAAGACGGTGGGGTACATGTCGTTTGGGAAGAAAATACTGACACTGGCTGTGCAGGTGATGATAAAGATATTTATTATAGATATAGGAATCCAAATGGTGTTTGGTCATATTACTCTATAGTTTCTGAAGCATCTCCTTGCCAGAGTAGCGCCAGCTCAAATAATCCATCAATAGCTGTAGATAACAATGGCGGCGTTCATATTGTCTGGTCAGATGAATCTGATGATCTCTGTGGTAGTGGTAGTGATCAAGATATCTTTTATCAATATAGACATCCCGCTGGTGGATATGGCCTTGGAATTCAACTTGTTAGCATTCAAAGTAACAGTAATTCTATTCTTCCAAAAATAGCAGTTGATGATGATGGCGGAAAGTATGTTACTTGGGTAGAATACGGAGGAGACATGGATGTCGTTTTAAGATATTGTGACTGCGCACCTGGTGAAATCTGGGATACAAGCACTAAAAGTATTATTTCTAGTGGTAGCGACGCTAAGTCAAGTAGACCCTCAATAGCATTAGGTGGAGGAGTACATGTTGTCTGGGAAGAATGCGACTCTGATTATGGTGGCGGTGACACAGATATTGTTTATTCTACAAGCATTGATAACGGTGCAACATGGAACGATGCAGAAGTTATTTCCACTGAAAGTAATGGAAATTCCTATAGCCCCTCGATAGGCTTTAGCTGTAATAATCTTCATGTAGCATGGCAAGATTATTCAAATTATGCCGGCTGTGGTAGTGACCCTGATATTTTTTATAAACAAAAACAACTCGGAGATCCCTGGCCTGCCTCTACTAGTATTGTATCTCATAGCAGCAATAGTCTATCATTTCGACCAGCCTTAGCATCAGAAGATCACATTACATTTGTTGCATGGGCAGACGATACGGATACAGGAAGTGGTTCAGATAGAGATATTTTTTATTCAAAAAATTCTTATGCAAATCCTAATGTTTGGGTTTCTCCAGAGATTGTATCAGTCGATAGCAACACTGAATCATCTCATCCAGCATTAGCAGTAGGCGACGGTAAAGTACATGTCTCTTGGACCGATGCAACTGAAACAGGTTATTATGAGGACAGCGACGCCGCCCAAGACAAAGATATCTATTACAATGCAAACGTACCATTTGATGCTGATGTTATGATGAAGAAAAGAGTAAAAGATACAAGTACCGGAGATTGGGTTACAGAAACTAGTGCATGTATAAACGAAATTGTCACATTTAAATTATTAATTTATAATGATGGTGAATGTGAACTTGATAACTTCCTTATAGAAGATACATTACCCCCCGGTCTTGAATATGTAACAGGAAGTACAACTCAGCCAGGTGAACCTCAAATCAGTGCCAGTGGTAACCTCTTAACCTGGTCCTTTGGATTAGTGCCAGGTATTCAACCAGGTCATGATTATCCAATTGAATTCCAAGCTAAAGTAACAAGTTTAGGCCAAAAAAAGAATTGCGTTAACATTGAAGCCAACTGGGGAATTGTTCCAGGTCTTACTGAAACCACATCTGAGGATTGCGCCAAAGTCCGTGGAATCGATTGCAGCGGATGTGTCGACGTCAATACCGATCTAACTTGTCCACCGATAGCATGGTGGCCTTTAGATGAAGATGATATGGGAGCTGATATCATTGGTAACCATGATGGAACCCCAGGACCAGGGACTTGCGGTCCACCCATATCTGTCCCAGGTAAAGTAGATGAAGCCTGTAGATTTAAAAGATATCAAATTGGAAATCCAAATCACCCAGGAGTAATTCGAGTATACAATGATCCCCTTGTAGAAATAGGAGAAGGTGACTTCACTATCGACGCTTGGGTATATCCTGAAGATATAAGTGGAGCAACAACATCCCCATGTGATTATATTGTTGGCCATTGCCAGAATAGAACTATTGTATCTAACAGGTGCCAGAAAACTCAAGGTATAACATTTTTTGTAAAAAATGAAAACTGGGATTCAAATACAGAAAGCTGGGGGTCTATGAGACTAGCATTGGAAATGACTAGTGAATCACTTGGTCCTTATGATGAAGCTCCAGTGTTTCTATCTGATCCCAATGTCGTCGAACTTGAAAAATGGCAACATGTTGCAGTAACTATTTCAAGAGAAGGACAAACCCCAATTGGAACATTTTATAAAAATGGTGACGAGATCGGTACCTTTACACCTGAACTAGGCATCCTTTACGAAGACACTTATGTACAACTGGAACCAGCTCTCGATATCGGACATGGGGGAGGAACCGATGGCTGTAACTGTATAGACACAGATGACGGCTACTGCAGTTGTACAAACAGCTATTTTAATGGACGACTTGATGAAGTTGAAATATTTGACTGCTGCCTTTCACAAGACAGTATAAAAAGGTTATATATTGCAGATTCAGAGGGCAAATGTAAACCAGGTAAAGGAGATCTTCAATGCAGTGGAACCCTGAGATGGTCTAAAATAGATCCTGGAGAAACCGTTACCAGTGACCTCACAATAGAAAACATAGGTGGCCCCGATTCAAAACTAAATTGGGAGATAGAAAGCTACCCAGAATGGGGTACATGGTCATTTAAACCATCCAGCGGAGAAAACCTAGGCACTGAAAAAGTTCAAAACGTGAAAGTAACCGTAACTGCACCAGACGAAAAAGATAAATTTACTGGAGAAGTAAAAATTGTAAACACTGATGACTCAAGTGATAGTTGCACTATATCAGTATCTCTTTCTACACCAAAAAACAAAGTTAAAACATTCAACCTACCAATATTCCATTTACTAAATAACTATCCAATGATCTACAGACTACTAACAGATATTCTAAAAATCTAAAAAATAAATTTTTTTCTTTTTTTTATTTTCTATTCCCATTGATAGACTATCTTAAATTATAAGTTAGAATATCAATCTACATAGAATGTTATCCGTGGAGCCCAACCAAATGTGTTTTCATCAGTTTTCGATGAATAAGCCGTACTATAGGTTAAAACTCTAACATCGGAATCACCAGATATCTTAGTCTCAACTGTAACCTTCTGGCTTTTATATAAATTATAACCAACCCGCGGGCAACTTGCCATACCAGTCTGATCTGTTACAGGATTAAAACTAAAAGTTTCACCGCCAGTCTTCCTAATGGTAAAACTCACAGTTACACCAGAAACAGGAGAGACACCAATGTCTTCCCTTTTTAGAACAGTCACACCAGCGTCAACACTTACCTCAATTTTTTGACCAGAATCATCAAACATGCTACCTAACAACTGCTCTTCAGATTCAAAACATCCACAAAATGTAACAGTTATAAATATAACAATCAAACCAATTATTATTACTTTTTTGTTCATATTTTTACTCCCCCAAGTAATGAATGTTATAATAAACTCTACTTTTAAATCTTTTTCCCTGGAAAGTAATGGTTTTAATAGTGATATCCAACATTTTTTAATGGAGTCACATACAATATAAAAAAAGATTAATTGTCACCTAATTTTATAAATTATATCGTTAATCAACGATTTTTGCAACGTTAGTATAATATAGTACCTGATGCTATAATATTATATAGGTAAATGGTAAGGGGGTAGAAAAACATGAAGAAGAGGTATATTGCATTTTTTATAGTTGTAATGATGCTGATGTTACCACTGTCAACTGCTACTAAAACAGCAGATATTGATAACATAACCCAGGAAGAAGATGTAGAAATCCCAAAAATTGTTGTAACCTCTGAGGAGAAAAATGAATTAAAAAGTTTCATTGAAGAAAAATTTGAAGGAGAAGATAAAACCGAAGCATATAATCTTCTAAATAGAATAATTAACACAGCCTTAGAAGTTGATCTCGGTGAACTTTCAGATGCATCAATACTGTATATTTATAATCCAATCCCTGAAGAAGAACTATATGGTGTAACAACTGCAAACGAGTTAGATCAATTACTTAATGATTATTGGGGTTTAACACCTCAAGGTTTTATTCAGAATCTTTTTGGTGAACTAATAATTAAAATAATCAACTTCATAAAAGCCAGACTAGGCTGGGTTTATCCTTTATTTGATGGTTTTACTTCTCTTTTTTATGGCGGTATAACACTTTTTGTTGATATAATTAAACCCGCAGTTCTAGTAATTGCTGTTTTATTTGTAGGTTTAGTAAATCAAATTCTTTATGCTCCTAAAATTGTCGCTGATGCAATAGTAGAATTATTCCAACAAAACTATCAAGAGTTCGACACGATTTTAACTACTTTTGCTACTCAGTTCACTGGAGATCTATCAGCCTTAATCGGTGGAGTAAATGCATTAATATATCATCCTCAACTCAACAGTTATCTAACCGAACTTCAAGAGTATATAGACTGGTTCGGTGGAGAACCATGGAAAGACCAGATACATATAACTGGTAAGATTACCACATTATTAGGTGAACCCAGAGAAGGTTTAGTAGTCACATGTGGAGAAGGATCAGATACAACAGATAGCAACGGACAGTTTGGATTCCACATCGATGTTACACCAAATACTGATTCATTCCCACAGAATCAATACTATGGCATGCATTACTGTCTGATCACTGTTACAAACAATGGTAATGTAAAAGCACAGTCCTTAAAACTACTGTCATATTCTTTCTCAGGTGGAGAGATAAACTGGTTGTTTTTAGTACCCGAGATTCGGCCAAAGGACACACATGTTTTTTCATCTATAACAGAGAGAATTAACAATCTACTAACTAGGATACTATCATTTTTCCCCAATGTTCTCAGAAACATAAACATTCTTTCAGCATGATCCTCAGAATCAACGATTAAAGAATCCAGAATACCTCTTCATATTTTTTTATTTTAAACCCAATTCTTCAGTGTAAACCTCTTTCATTCTGAATTTCTGTATTTTTCCTGTAACAGTCATCGGGAATTCATCAACGAATTTAATATACCGCGGGATTTTCTGATGAGAAATCTTACCATGACAATAATTCTTTATATCAGCCTCAGTAACACTGGATTTCTTCCGTATTTTTATCCATGCCGCGATCTCCTCACCATATTTCTTATCAGGAACCCCAAAAACATGGACATCAACTATATCATCATGAGTATGAAGATATTCCTCTATCTCCCTTGGGTAAATATTTTCACCACCACGTATTATCATATTCTTCAGACGACCAGTGATACGGCAATATCCTTGTTCATCCAGTGCTCCTAAATCCCCAGTATGTAACCATCCATTCTCATCAACAGCTATCTTAGTTTCAATAGGTTTGTTATGATAACCTCTCATCACCTGAAAACCCCTAACACAAATCTCACCTTGACATCCAAATGGTACAACCCTACCGGTATCAGGATCAATAATTTTTATCTCCGTATGCTGCAATGGTTTACCCACTGTTTCAACACGTATCTCCACAGGATCATCAAACCGTGTCTGATTAGTAACAGGAGACGCCTCAGTGAGACCATAACAGATAGTGATATCCTTTATACCCATTTTTTCCCTAACCTTTTTCATCAGCTCGATCGGACAAGGCGCACCAGCCATAATACCAGTTCTAAGAGTAGAAAGATTTATTTTATCAAACTCAGGATGCTCAATCTGAGCGATAAACATAGTCGGAACACCATGCATAGCTGTACATTTCTCCTTCTCCACGGCCTTAAGAGTAAGCAATGGATCAAAAAACTCATTAGGAATAACCATAGTGGCACCATAATTCACACATAACATGTTTGATAAAACCATACCAAAGCAATGATAAAAAGGAACAGGAATACAAAGTCTATCCTTATGTGTAAACCTTAGGTTTTCACCAACGAAATACGCATTATTTATAATATTATGATGAGTTAAACTAGCACCTTTAGGAAAACCCGTAGTGCCAGATGTGTACTGTATGTTTATAACATCATCCGGGTCTAAATCCTTCTGAAGATTTACTAGTTCCTCATTTGACACCATTTTTCCCTTAACAAGAACATCATTTGATGTATACAAACCTGGTCGTCCTTCTTTACTCAAAATTATAACATTTTTAAGATAAGGGAATTTAAAGGAATGAAGCTTCCCAGGCATTTGCTCCTTTGCCTCCGGAAAAACATTGTAAAACATTTCAAGATACTTCGAAGATTTAAACTTCTCAATAAGAATCAAAGTTTGACATTCAGAATCCCTAAGAACATACTCGAGTTTATGTTCACGTAAAGCCGGGTTGATAGTAACTAGAACTGCTCCGATCATCGCAGTTGAAAACTGTGTTATAACCCACTCAGTATAATTAGTCGCCCATATGCCAACGCGATCTCCTTTTTTAACACCCATATGCATAAGACCTTTAGCAGCCCCTCTACATATCTTATAAAAATGCTCATAAGTGTATCTTTCATTCCTCCAGACTGCTACAATAGCATCGTTATCAGGATAATTATCCGCTGCATGTTTCAATCGATCTCCAATAGTCGACCAGATCAAAGGTTTTTCAGAACCATTATGCATATAACTAGGTTTTATCGTATCATCCTTCGAAGGCATATTTTCACCCTTGGAAAAGTTTCAAAAATTATTTTTTTAAAATGAAACCCCAACCCAAGAATACAGAAACTAATCTTTAATTTTTTGATAGGCAATCTAATTTTAACCAGAACGTATATGTATAACATTTGTTATAAAAAATATCATTAAAGAAACATTTAAATCCACATAAAAGATTTAAAAGCTATAAGGGAGGAAAAATAATTTGAAAAAAATAAATTGTATCTTAATCTGTATGCTGTTGATAATAACCGCCATCCCCGCATTGGGTTTAACTCAAGTGAATAAAAATCAAAATAATATCACACTTGCTTCTGATAAACCAGATCAACAATCTACAACAATCACCTCAGCTAAGGCAATAGGCGGAAGTGATGAAGAACTAGCTCAATCATTTAAACCACAGCTTCCAACATTAACCAGAGTAATCCTTCGTTTTAAATCAACTGGAAGCCCAGAATATGAATATTACTATGTTTATATCAAACAAGAATATAATTCAGGTACATCTTTAAGATCGGCTCACATAAACAGTGATACATTAGTAACTGGCACTAATACAGTTGAATTTGATTTCCCAGATATAAGCGTAACACCTGGAAATCTTTATTACATCGTTGTCAGAGGAGTAACTCCATCTGGTTATTCATCCTCTGTATATTGGTGGTATGGATCCCCTAACCCATATCCAGATGGTGACGCATGGTATGAACACCCTGCATCTGGATGGAACTATCTACAGGATGGCCCAGTGAAATGCGATTATTGTTTCACAACATATGGCATGGAAAATCAACCACCAAATAGACCATCATGCTCATATGACAGTATCAACGATGAACTAGTAGTCACTGCAACGGATCCAGATAATGATCAAATAAGATACGGTGTTGATTGGGATAAAGATGAACCCATAGCCATAGATCAATGGACAGGTCTAGTATCAAGCGGCACAGAACAAAGAATAAACTGCGGTGGCAGAACAGGAGCAGTATATGTAATAGCAGAAGATGAACACGGTGCACAAAGTAGCCCAGCAACAGTTAAACCAAAACCTAAACACTACATTAGCAGACCATTACTAGAGTTACTACATAAAAATCTACGTTTTCTAGAAATATTAAAAACCATATTATTAGACATATAATAACCGAAAGATAACAAATAAATCAGGTTATCTACCCTTTTTTTCTTTTTTTTAAATACATAAAGTTTTAAACACTATTCATGTTTTTCTCATTCCATCTGCAGGGGTAGCCAAGCCTGGTCAACGGCGATAGACTCAAGATCTATTCCTGAAGAGGTCCGCGGGTTCAAATCCCTCCCCCTGCACTATTCTATTTTACACTATAGAAACCCCAGAAAATATAAGTTCTATAAATCAATATGATATCACTAAGGAAGGGGAGAGTATATGGAGAAAAAAACAAAAAAATTTGATTTTTATGTTGTTTTGTTACTAATACTTGGCTTAATATTTATTTTAATAGGGATAGGGCTATTGTATATGGGAGAAACAGTGACCAATTCAGTGAACCAGTTAAACGAATTAGTTGATGAATTAGGTAATCCTTTTGAGAATATCGGTTCAGTTAATACTAATATTTTAACGTATACTTCACCACATTACAATCCCTATTTAATTTTATATTTTAGAATCCCCGCGATAACATTATTCATATGTTCGTTTTTAACATGTATAGCAGCATATTTTTTACATAATAAAAAAAGACAGAAACTAGTATACATAGGAATAAACACATCGCTTTTTGGAGTAATACTCTCGTTTTATCTTGTTATCTCTACAATAATCTATTTTAGTTGGGTGTACATAAATGTAATGAGAGATTTAACAGGTGATAATATCATGTGCTCAGCACTCAACATATCACTCCTGATAATTGTAATCGTAGCAGTGATAATTATACTGCTATCAAGAAAGCATACGAAACGTTTCCTTGAGAAATGTTATAAGAAAATGTAAAACAAAATTTTTAAACCAATGTGCATTAACCACAGTCATTATGATAGAACTATTCCTAGCAGTCTTCATACCACTATTCATCATAGTAAACCCATCATCAACATTAGCACTTTTTTCAGCGATAACTAGCAACTATAGTAAAAGAGACAGGAAAAAACTTGCAAAAAACGCAGCAATATACGCAGCAATACTACTCATAATATTCGCAGTAGCAGGATCAGCAATATTAGAATACCTCGGCATAGAAATCTATTCTCTAAGAATCGCTGGGGGAATACTACTCGTCTTCGTCGGGCTTGATATGACACGCCGAGGGCAACAATTCGGTGAATCACCACCGGGGGAAGAACATAAAGCAGACTATGCACTAGTACCACTAGCAATGCCATCTCTATCTGGACCTGGCGCAATAACGGTAATAATAGTAAGCATGAAAAACCTAACAGCAACAAACATCCATTGGGGTATAGCAATAGGAATAGCAATAGTAGCAATACTTCTCACAATGCTTATCACATTCCTTATTTTTTTAAGTTCTACTTATGTCATAAAAGTTCTCGGGAAAAAAGGCATGGATGCCTTCACACGCGTCATGGGACTATTAACAGTAGCCATAGCAATACAGTTCATGTTCACAGCCATAGAAGGATGGCTAATAGCAAACGGATTTTTATAATAAATTTTTTTTTATGAATAAAGTTTTACAGCATTGACATCGATAGGAACACCAATAGAATTAGCAATAGAAGAACACTTAGTACGAAGGAGATAAACAATCGGATGGTAACTAGTCTCAGAAAAAGACTCGTAATTAGCCATACCTTTACAGATAATCAGATCAGCCTGCTGTAATTTTTTTTCAAGATCCCTTGGCATCTTTTCGAAATCAACACCAACAGCAAAACAACCTGTGGTAAGAATCTCATCGACAACCTCATCAAAACCTAACTCTAATACATCCTCCATAGTAGCATCACTGAGGATTTTCTCACCCTTAACCACCAATGTCAAAAAAATATCGGGAAATGCTTTTTTAAGCTCCCTACAAAGTATTTTATCAAAAACAATCTCACCACAGTTATCAGTAAAAAGTAAAACATTCTTGGATTTTTTAAAAATCTTTTTAGTTTTTTCCACATCATCATAACCTAAACCCGCTTCTATAGATTTATCAAAAATATTATACAAATCATCAGGTGTTTTACTACCACCCCGGATGCCGAAATCAAGTGTGTTGCCCACGATGGAGCAAATCATACTCATCCTTAAAGGATCATCAGATTTTCTGACAAGTTCCTCAACCCGTGGAACAAGTTTAAGAGCAATCAAATTGCTCTGCTGTTTAAGATTCTTATAAGGATCATCATCCCCCAAAGTTTCATATGCTATCTTATGAAGCCTAGTAGCAATGGTAGCACTGCAATGATTTGGGTTATACAACTCGGATAGGGTTTTACAAGCATTCTTAATAGTTCTAGTAATAACCTCTTTATCTTTCGTGCTTTGCTCTGCCTCAAAGATTATTCTTTTAATCAGGCAAGGTACACACTCATATTGTATTTTCATAAACAAAAATGTGAAATTAAAAACATGTATTATAGTCTTACTAAAAACATACGTTTTAATAGACAGATAAATATTTATAACTATTAATATATATGTCTTGAAAAAGGGAAAAGGAAAGGATACCCATGAAAAAGAAAAAAATTATACCGTTACTCATCATATTTTTATTACTTATAAGCACAACAACAATATCAGCAATATCAATCCAAAAACAAACAAAAAAATTACAAAAAACAAATGAAAAAACCGAAGCAAACACGTTCAGTCCATCATGGGTAAAATTCTGGGATGAAAAAAATGTATCAATACCCGGATGCAGCGTACTATATCAAAATAACATCTATGTAGTAATAGAAATCGAATATACTGAAAACGACAGATGCTTAGCAATACTAAAATACAACGCTAATGGGGATTTATTGGAGACAAACATCTTCGAAGACGTTGAAATTTCAGTATATGACTTAACGGAATGCCAAGGATTCCTATATCTCACAGGACGCTACATTAAACAAGAGGGCGATGCAACAATAAAATATAACCCAAATACTAGGAGTATCACAAAAACATCAACTGTTTTCACTGAAAAAAGACGCAGTGCATTCTCAAATCAAATAGTAACAGATGGAAATAACATATATGTAGCAGGTAGACTGTACACCTTCGAAGAAGAACATACCTATACTTCTGATTTTTTCATCATTAAATACGATGTTGATCTGAACGAACAATGGAATATCACATGGGGAGATGAAGACGATGGAGACAACCCCCATCTAGCATATTACGATAACCATCTGTATTTCTGTGGAATTTTTGAAGGAGATAAAGAAACATATATCCAACTTGAAAAAAGAAACGCAGAGAACGGTGAACAAATATGGAGTAAAGAACTGCGAAATATCGAAAGTGTATCAAACATAGCATGCTATGATGGTTTCATTTACATCGTATACGATGGATTACTTGTGTCTACTATTTTAAAATACGACACCGATGGAAAACTAAAAGTAAAAGGAACTTTTGATTTCGTTAAACAGACTTTCACTTCAACAAGAGACCTAATTGTAAAAGATGGTGTTCTATATTTATGCGCTGTCGGCCTTATCATAAAGGATCTAACCAGTGGAGATGTCAGAGGCCGGGTTCTTCTAATAAAATTTGATACCGATGAGTTAACAGAATCCGGAAGAGGAACATGGAGCGCTAGTAAGTATGATCAGCCATTCAACATCCACATCGATGAAAATGGCTACCTATATGTTAGCGGAAACTCATTTCAAAAACTCTTCCTGATAAAACATGATAAAAACAGTTTAGCAAAAGAAAAACACATAACAAAAAATTTCAATAATTTACTAAACATACTTCTAAATCGATTAAAACTCCCTAAACTATTTTTTTAAGAAGATAAACCCCGTCATCCTTAAAACCTAGTCTACGGTAATACTCCTTTACACCAACACCGCTAAGGACGAAAAGATTTTTTTTATCAAATTCCTCGAGACAAATCCGCTTTGCTTCATCTATTAACTCTTTTCCAAAACCACGATGTTGAAAACCATGGCTAGATTTTTTCCCAATTGAAAGTTCACGTCCAACGATCTTAAGTTCTCTGATGATCATACAAGGCTGCCTGTAAAGCTCATACCTATGTGAACTATTGATATCTCTTAATCTAAGAAAACCAATTAATGCATCATGTTTTTCATCAACAAGTGAAATAAAAACCTCCTCACTACCACTGGCATTGTAAAAAGTACAATCCAAACCAATATCCTTATCATCTAGCTCGATTTTTTGTTTAAGATATTTATGACCTATTTCCCGGCATCTGATACATCTGCATTCGATATTTTGTTTCTTCATTTCTTTTTCAACGATTTGACGGAGATTACTCTTAGTTACACCCGCGTCAATAAATTGAGCTGGTACATCACGTTGAATACGTTGAATACGGACCCATTCAGGGATAAAACCCTTAACCTCAGCTATAAGCTTCGATGCTCTTTCAGTAGAAAGAGGCATGTAATCCCCTTTTTTCCACATATCAAAAAGCTTAGTACCCCTGATTGTAAGCGTTGGATAAATCTTAATCATATCAGGTTTAAAACAAGAATCCTCAAATATGGCCTGGAAAGATTCAACATCCCTTTTTTCATCTGAACCAGGAAGACCAGGCATCATATGATAACAAACCTTGAAACCAGCATCCTTAGCAACCCGTGTGGCAAGAATCGAGTCAGAAACAGTATGACCACGGTTAATATTATTTAAAACATCATCATAAACAGTTTGCACACCCAATTCGACACGAGTAGCACCAAAGGAAAGAGATTTATCTGCATGAAAAAACCTAAACCAATCAGGCCTGGTTTCAACAGTGAGACCAATGCAACGTGAAAAAGCAGTCTCATTTTTTTTCTGGGATTCTAAAAGATTTTTTGATTCCTCATTATTTAACGCATCATAACAACGTTTTACAAACCATTCCTGATAAAAAGGATTACGAGCAGTAAAAGTACCACCCATAATAATAAGATCAATTTTATCAACAGAATGACCAATAGCCTGGAGTTGTTCAATACGGTTACGCGTCTGCAAATATGGATCAAAATCATTTAAAATAGCCCGAAGCGCAGCAGGCTCATGACCCGTGTAACTCTGAGGAGTACTATTTTTAGGACCACCAGGACAGGGAATACAAAGACCATGAGGACAATAAGCAGGAGAAGTCATAACAGCAACAATCGCAACACCACTGATAGTACGCATAGATTTCTTACGAAGAACCTTCACAGCAATCTCTTTTTCATCCTCAGAGAAATCATCAGGTAACTCCGCAAGAATCTGACTATCAGATGGAATCCTCTTGATATCATATTTTTTACAAAGCCTGATTTTAGCTTTATGAAGCTCTTCCTTAGACTGAATTTTTTTAGAAAGAATAAGACTAATTATCTCAGAGTAGAAAGACATAAACAACTATTAAGGGTAAATCATTTGTTTAATAAATAATCTTTGAAGATTTATCAGATAAATTTATCAATAAAATATTTATCACAAGTCTTAAAGGGGAAAAAATTGGAAATTATAAAAACAACAGATCTTACAAAAAAATTCGATAAACTCACAGCCGTTGATAACGTATCATTCACTGTTAAAAAAGGAGAAATATTCGGATTCCTAGGACCAAACGGTGCAGGAAAAACCACGACTATAAAAATGCTAACAACACTGCTTAATCCTACAAATGGAACTGCAGAAATAGCAGGTTACAACATAATAAAACAAAGAGATCAAGTAAGACAAAACATCGGAGTTGTATTCCAGGAGCCAGCACTTGATGTAGAATTGACTGGTGAAGAAAACCTAGAATTCCATGCTAGAATGTATGGATTGGACAAAGAAAAAAGAAAAAACAGGATAAAAGAAGTACTACAACTTGTTGACTTGGAAGATAAACGAGATGTTTTTGTTAAAAACTATTCAGGTGGTATGAAAAGAAGACTTGAAATAGCTCGTGGATTAATGCATTACCCCACCGTTTTGTTCTTAGATGAACCAACACTAGGTCTTGATGCGCAGACAAGACGCGCTATTTGGGATTATATTAAAAAAATGAATAAAGAAGAAAACACAACTATTTTTTTAACTACCCATTACATGGATGAAGCAGAATTCCTATGTGATCGTGTGGGTATAATTGATCATGGTAAAATCCTTGTGATAGATTCCATTAAAACTCTTAAAACATCAGTTGGAAATGATGTTATAACGCTTTCTTGTTCGAATATTGAGAAACTTGTTAAAAAATTTGAGGGAGAGAAATGGATTAAAAAAATCAAGAAACATGATAATCTGGTTACTTTGGGTGTTGAGAAGGGTGATGAGAAAATCCCAGTTATTATTGAAATAGCTCGAAAACTTGATATTAAGATTAAATCAATTAATCTGAGGCAGCCCACTCTTGATGATGTTTTTCTATCTTATACGGGTAGGACAATCCGTGACAATGAGGTGAAACCTAATGTACTATATCATGCACCAGCACGGTTTCAAATGAGGAGGCATTAAACTTCTATGAAAACCTTTGAATTTCAAGCGATTTATGTCATGTGGCTTCGTCAGATGAAACATTTCATACGTTCAAAAAGTAGACTTATTTCTACAATTGTTCAACCACTTTTTTTCCTTTTCATACTTGGATCAGGTTTCAGAACAATAAGCATGCCTGGTCTTGGTGGTGATTATCTTTATTTCCTAGCACCAGGGATAATAACAATGGCGATTCTTTTTTCCTCGATGTTTACAGGAATATCCGTGTTATGGGATAAACAATTCGGGTTCCTGCAAGAGGTACTAGTAGCACCTATAAGCAGGTTTTCAATAATTGTTGGTCGAACACTTGGAGGAGCAACAACGGCTCTTATTCAAGGATTCGTAATACTTTTCATTGCAATAGGATTAGGAGTACCAGTATCAGGAGTTTCAGGGATTCTTTTAACATTAGTGTTCATGATATTAATTGCTTTCACAGCGGTGGGATTTGGATTGACGCTTGCATCAAAAATGCAGGATTTCCAAGGATTCCCACTTATTATGAACCTAGTAATTATGCCGTTGCTGTTTTTATCCTCAGCTTTTTTCCCTGTTACCTCCCATGAGGCTTTGAGAACAATAGCTTATTTCAACCCGATGTTCTACATGGTTGACGGATTACGTGGAAGCCTTATAGGTTCAAACAATGTGTTAAACCCATTAGTCGACCTAGTAATAGTATTTTTTATATGTATTGTTATGATGAGTCTCGGAAGCTATTTCTTCAGTAAAAGCGAAGCATAAAAAAAACGTTATTTTACATTTTTTTACTCGACACACAGCCGGTATGTTTTCAACATGTTAATAAGACTACAAGCAACTGTTACAGGCCCTACACCACCAGGTACCGGTGTTATTTTACCAGCTGTTTCCTTAACAGAGTCAAAATCAACATCTCCACATATCCCATCCGTGGTTTTAACAATTCCAACGTCAATTATAAAAGCATCTTTTTTCACATGATCCTTTGTTATAAGCTTTGGAACACCAACCGCAGATATAATAATCTCAGCCTTAGAAGTATAATCCTTCAAATTCTTTGTATAAACATGACAAATAGAAACAGTAGCATTTCTGTTTAAAAGAAGAACTGACAAGGGTTTACCAACAATGTTACTATGATTAACTACGACTATGTCCTTACCTTTCAACTGTGTTTTTTCATGATCCAATATCGTTAAAACAGACAGAGGAGTAACAGGTATTATCTGCTCATTCCCGCTTAGCGTTTCACCCATGTTATATGGTGTTAAACCCTCCACATCCTTCCTAGGATCAATCTCTCTGATGATTCTTTCAGGGTTTACATGACCAGGTAGGGGAAACTGAACCATGATCCCATGCACATTTTTATCATTATTAAGATGTTTAATAGAATCAATTATCTCCTTCTCAGCGATATCTTTTTGAAGTTCTAAAACCGTGGATTTTATTCCAACTTCATGACATGCTTTATTCCTGAGTTTTAAATACAGATTAGACTGAGGATCATCACCAATCTTTATTGTAGTGATACTCGGTACAGTTTTAAGTTCAGCAACTTCTTTTTTAATATTTTCACGTATTTTCTCTGCTATTTTTCTACCATCTATTATCTTTGCAGACATCTTAACAAAATTTTGTAATCCCCTGTTATTTATTAAACCTCTGGTTTCCTACCAATAGCATAAAACTGTGGGAAAAAATTAAGCTGCACACCTTCATCAATTGATCTAAGATAATCATATTCCCATTTATCTATTTCTTTCTGAGATAATCCAGCATGTTTTAGTGCTTTTACATAGAAATCACGTGCATGTAGATAGTAAGCCCTATCTTCTTTACAAGTCCAAATACGGTTATTACCAATACCAACCTTGGTCTCAAGACCTGACCGGACAAACAAAAGACGAAGTTTTCTCCCTATATGAGGGTCACCACCTCTTTCCTGGATGGCTTGCCCTGCAAATATTGGGTCAACACGTGGGTTTTCAGGGTAATGAAGCTTCCCACCATAATCCGGTTCAATGGAAGCAAGCACGATACCACCATGTTTGGTAACACGAGCCATCTCATTGACAACTTTTTGAGGGTTACCCGCCCACATGAGAAAAAGATTACATGTTACAATATCAAAAATGTTATCATCAAAGGGTAAATCATTAGCATTAGCAACTTGGAGTTCCACGTTATCATAATCACGTAATATTTTTTTTGCAACCTTTATCATATCACTAGATCCATCTACCCCGATTACTCTTCCCTTGGTAAGATGAGCAATATCCCTAGTGACCATCCCAGAGCCACATCCAACATCGAGGATTAAATCAGCTTCCTTCAATCCTACCTCCAGATAAAGTGGGATTCTCTCCTCAGATGTCTCAAGAGCCTGAAGCTCAAGTTTCTTAACGAAATCCCCTAAATCCTTCTTAGAACGCTTATGAAACTCACATACCGGTTTGCTACTCATACTAACCAGCAATATTATTATTTTTAGTATAAAGTTTTCCTTTAAACAGTAATAAACACGAGTTTCAAGCATTATCTTTTAATAAAGTAAATAGTTTCCAGGTTTGATGAAACCCGTCCTACAAGTAGCTTTAGACCTTCTAAACGAACACAGAGCTTTAAACATAGCAGAACAAGCAGTTAACGGCGGAGCAGACTGGCTAGAAGCAGGAACGCCACTGATTAAAAGCGAGGGAATGAAGATTGTAAGAAAACTCAAAGAGAAATTCCCTGATAAAACACTAGTAGCAGATATGAAAACCATGGACACAGGAGCCTTTGAAACCGAAATGGCAGCTAAAGCAGGGGCAGATATCGTATGCGTACTAGCTGCATCAGATAACAGTACAATAATAGATGCCTTGAAATCTGCTCGTAAATATGGTACAAAAATCATGGTAGACCTCATAGGTGTAAAAGACAAGATAAAACGTGCTAAAGAACTTGAAAAAATCGATGTCGATTACCTATGTATACATATCGGCATAGACGAACAAATGACTGGGAAAAAACCCTTAGAAATACTCAAAAAAATTGTAAAAAACACCAAAATCCCTATAGCAGTCGCTGGTGGCATCAACAGTGAAACCGCTGCTGATGTTGTAAAAGCAGGAGCAAGTGTCATAATAGTTGGAGGAGCAATTACTAAAGCAAAAGATGTAACAAACGCTACAAAACAAATAAAAAAAGCTATAACACTTAAAAAATCAGTAAAAACAGATCTTTTTAAAAAATATGACAAAACAGAGTTAAAAAAAGCATTCAGCCTTGTCTCAACCCCCAACATATCTGATGCTATGCATAAACAAGGAGCAATGCAAGGGATAAAACCCGTGAAACTAGGATTCCACATGGTCGGACAAGCCCTAACAGTCAGAACCATGAACGGCGACTGGGCTAAACCCATAGAAGCCATCGATAAAGCAGAAAAAGGATGGATCATAGTAGTCGATGTCAACGGCGGTAAAACAGCTATATGGGGCGAACTAGCGACTTGGAGCACAAAAATAAAAGGACTCGCAGGAGTAGTAATAGACGGAGCAATACGTGACCTCGATGACATAGTAAAAATGAATTTCCCATTATTCTCACGGCATATATCACCAAACGCAGGCGAACCTAAGGGGTTTGGGGAGATCGGAGCAGAAATAACATGCGGAAATCAAACTGTAAAAACAGGTGACTGGATCATAGGCGACGACTCAGGAGTAGTAGTAGTCCCACAGGAGATAGCACAGGAAATCGCCAATCGTGCATTAGATGTAAAAGAACAAGAAAACCGCATAAGAGAAGAAATAAAAAACGGTGGAAGCCTTGGAACAGTTGTCAAAGTAAAAAAATGGGAGAAAAAAATCGGATGAAAAAAGTAGTTTTTTTTACTGATCTAAATAAACTAGATAGCGCACTTGATAACTTCAATATAAGTAGTTTTTCTGGGCAAAATGTCCCCGTGAAACTCCATATGGGTGAAATAAAAAACAAGTTTTACCCAAAACCAGATTTCATAAAACAAGTAATAGATGTTTTGAAAAAACATAATGCTAATCCATTCCTTTTTGACACAACCGTGGCATATCCTGGTCTTAGAAGCACTAAACCAGGATACCATAAAGTAGCAAAAATCCATGGATTCACCCCTCAAACAGTTGGATGTGAAGTAATAATTGATGACACAGGAGTACCAGTAAAAGTTGAAGGGAGAGATTACAAAGTCGCTGATCATCTTTATAGATCATCCCATATCTTTGCAGTCACACATGTGAAAGGTCATATAGCAACAGGTTTCGGCGGCGCAATTAAAAACCTTGGAATGGGTGGCGTAACCCGGGAGACAAAACAAAGAATGCATCATGGCAGCCGACCAATCTATCATAAGGATAAATGTACATTTTGTGGAGTATGTGCAGAAGTCTGTCCCTTTGGGGCTATAAAAGTTAAAAAGAATTCCTGGAAACAAAAAATGAAAAAATGCTTTGGCTGCGGAGTATGCGTTGAAAACTGTGAACAAGGAGGACTCAGTTATACAGATGCAGATTTACAATTTGTCCTCGCATGTTCAATAAAAGCCTGCACGAATAGTAAAAATGTGATTTATTTAAACGAGGTAAAAAGAATCTCTAAGGATTGTGATTGCGACCCAACTGCTAAAAAAATCATCTGCCCAGATATAGGCTACCTGGTTTCTGATGACCCCGTAGCAGTTGATAAAGCCTCTCTCGACTTGATCCATGATGTTAAACCTGATGTTTTTCTAAAAGAAAACAAGATAGACCCGCTTAAACAAATAAAATATGGTGAGGAGATAGGTCTTGGATCCTCCTC
>Ga0272442_10003370_pt1 | contig 22491 bp, 14 predicted proteins | sample SSMForm2O_FD_200262 | JGI IMG/M metagenome (GOLD analysis project Ga0272442, IMG submission 200262) | Marine sediment archaeal communities from Little Sippewissett salt marsh, Falmouth, MA, United States - SSM-Form-2O | ecosystem: Environmental > Aquatic > Marine > Wetlands > Sediment ...
GAGTCGGCCCATGCTTTCGTTCAAGCCTTCAAGGAAGCCCCGGACCTGTCCCCTGATCAGACCGTGGTCATCAACATGTCAGGGAGAGGGGATAAGGATATCTTCACCGTGGCAGACGCCTTCCAAGATCCGGCGTGGAGGGAGTTCATCATCAAGAAAGCGGAGGCGTACCATGCTTGAGGAAACCATTCGAAGCAAGCTTGAAAGTCAGAATATTCTCCTCATGACCCACATCGTCATCGGCTATCCTTCGTTCGACGCCTCTCTCAAAATCGTAGAGGGTATGGTCGAGGCCGGGGTGGACCTCATGGAACTGCAGATCCCCTTCTCAGAGCCCATGGCGGACGGCCCCGTCATCCTGCGCGCCAACCAGGATGCTTTGGCTGCCGGCTCGACCGTTTCCCAATGCCTGGACTTTGGAGAACGGGTGGCAAGGGACTACGACATTCCTTTCCTTTTCATGACCTACTACAACATCCTGTTCAAGTACGGTGTCTCTTCCTTTCTTGAAGACGCCGCCGCGAGGAACATCCACGGCGCCATCGTGCCCGACCTTCCCCCGGAAGAGGGTCCCGAATACCTGGAGGCCATGGACAGACACGGACTCGCCCCGATCCAAATCTTTACCCCGAAAACTTCTCTCGAACGGATGAAGGTCCTTTCTACCCACGCCCGCGGGTTCGTTTACTGCATCGCCAGGAAAGGCGTGACAGGACTGGACACCGATTTTTCGAGAGACCTTTCCGACTACTTAGCTCGGTGCAGGGAAGCCACATCTCTTCCCCTCGCTCTCGGCTTCGGGGTCAAGGACAAGAAGGACGTCGATTTCCTGCGCGGCAAGTCCGACATTGCTGTCATCGGCACGCGCACCCTCCAGGTCGTGGAAGAACAAGGCGTCGACGCCGTGCCCGAGTTCATCAGGGGATTGAGGTAAGGCGTCACAGGATACACGGCGTCATGATGGCAGGAACCTGGCAGGAACCTGTTCCGTTCAGAAACCCTATCCACGCGCAAATATCGCCATTATTGGCCTATTCACCACCTCTCTCTGAACCAACCCGCTGGCGCCGTGTAGTCAGGCAAATGCGACGGCGACCGGCATACCTCCCGTCCATCTCATTCGGGTCAAAAGTCACGGCGTTCCTTGCGGTGGGTGCAGGGTGCTAGAGCACCGCCTTCAGACCTCCCTGCAAAATACCCACAAAGAACATTGAGGCATCAGCCCACCACACGTACCGAGGTAATGGCTCGAAACACAGGAACAATGGCACACCCATCCTCCAATGCTACCTCTGCGGAGTCCCGCTCCCTCCCGTCGCAAAGCTTGGCAGAGCGAATCAGTCTATTCTGCCACATGAGCCTTATCTTGCACGGATCTGCTGAATAGGAAGTGAGACGCACGATGACACCGTCGCCGCGATCTTCAGGCTTCACCGCCGATACCACCACATCTTCGTGGTCCACGGTCATCGCACCTTTCCCAGGGAGGGAGCGTCTCCGACCCATGATCGACTCGTAGGCGACGTGAATCCTGTTTTCTCGCCAATCACCTTTCGTGGTCATCCTCACCGCATAATCGAATGTGTGCTCGTCAGGATCGAGTCCCTTGGCAGGATAGGCCAGTATAGGCATGGACGAAGGTTGTGGCCGGCCAGAAGGTCGGAGTATAGATCTTCACTGGCGGCCTGTCTACAACGCAGCCTGGGACATCCATGAAGAGCACCAGAGACTGCAAGGCCGTGGCGAAACGGCACGTGAGCGTCCCATGCTCGCACCACAGGACCTCGGCACTCGACCCTCGCAGAGAATAATGTCGAGGCAGCCTGAAATCGCAGCCAGGGAAGAAGGATCCATCGATCCTCGTCACAACAGCCCTATCGTAGCCCAGGGACTGGAGTAAAGCAGGGAGTCCTGGCGAATGGCCGAAATCGTCTGGCAAGTAGGCGAGCGATGGCTCCTGATCCATGCTCCCTGGATTGTAGAATCGTTGACTCTCGGGGCCAACCGTCCTATTCTGGTCTCATGAGAAGAAGAGAGTTCCTGAAAGCAGCAACAGGTGGCGCCGCCATGGTCCCTTCCCTATGGCTTCGAACCAATGGGGCCAATGCCCCTCCTCCCAACATCCTCTTCATCCTCACCGACGACCAACGGAACGATACGCTGGGCTGCGCAGGTCATCCTGTGATTAAGACGCCTCATATCGATCGCCTGGCCGAAGGAGGCGTTCGTTTTGAAAATGCGTTCGTCACTACGTCCATCTGTGCCGCGAGCAGGGCATCCATTCTCACAGGAGTCACGGAAAGGACCCATGGGTACACCTTCGGCAAACCTCCTGTACCCGCTCCGCTGGTGTCTGCATCCTATCCCGCGTTACTGCGAGCGGCAGGCTATCGAACAGGCTTCTTCGGCAAGTTGGGTGTAAACCTCGAAGGGGGACATGAAGCACTATTCCACGAGGCAGGCATTCGGGACAGACCCTACCTCAAGAAACAGAAGGATGGATCCCTTCGTCACATCGATGAGATCAACTTGGAGCAGGCCTTAAACTTCATCAAAAACTGCTCTCCTGGTCAGCCTTTCTGCCTCTCCGTCAGCTTCAGTTCCGCCCATGCCGAGGATCGGGACAAGGAAAACCACTACCCAAACATCGAAGCGACCCAAGGCATGTACAGCGAGGCACGGATCGATCCGCCGCGCCTCAGCGATCCCGCCATCTTTGAAGCCTTGCCCGACTTCCTCCAGCACTCCATGAATCGAGACAGGTTCTTCTGGAGGTGGGACACGCCCGAGAAATACGACAAGAACATGCGCGATTACTTTGGGCTCATCAGCGGCGTTGACCACATGGTGGGAAGGATCCTCGCACAGCTCCAGAAACAGGGCTTGGCAGACAACACGGCGGTGATCTACGCAGGGGACAACGGGTACTACATGGGAGACAGAGGTTTCGCGGGCAAGTGGAGTCATTTCGAGCAATCCTTGAGAGTCCCCCTGATCCTCTCCGACCCGAGGCTGCCCGAAAAGAGACGAGGCGAAATCCAAGACGCGATGGCCCTCAATGTCGACATTCCTGCCACCATTCTCGATCTCGCAGGCGTCCAATCTCCAGACCACTACCAAGGCCGAAGCTTGTTTGCCTGGACGAATGATAAGAAACCAAAGTTCTGGCGAGATGACTTTTTCTGTGAGCATCTCATGGATCACAAGTCCATCCCCAAATGGGAGGGTGTCAGGGGGGAAAGGTACGTTTACGCACGCTACTTCGAACAGGACCCTGTCTTCGAATTTCTTCACGATCTAAGGATGGATCCAGACGAACTGACGAATCTTGCTGGACAACCCAACATGGAGAAGACGCTGGCCACCATGAGAAAGCGATGCGATGAGCTACGGGATCTATACACGTCGGCCAAGCCATAACATGGGGTTGGGAGATCTGAACCTGTGTGGTCATGATCTCCCTCGTCTTCGATCAGATGCTCAAGGGCCTTCTTGCATCTGGCGATAACGTCCTGAAGCTTCTGGTGAAGCACCTCTTTCGCGTCAGGCTCATCCAGATGCTGCTCGATCACGGTCTTCTATCCCTTGCTCTTCAGGAAGGCCCAAGGTATGCTGAAAACGATGGCCCAGAAGTTCATGAACGCTTCCTCCAACGGGGGGTATTATCAGGAACAAAATTGGAGACAATTACGCTTAATTACGCAAGTTGGACAAGGAATTCCCTGCTCTCACGAAGACGGTACGAAGAAAAAATACAATGAGAAAGATCATGCTCCTGTTTTCTGCTCTGACACTGCCTTCACTGCCTGCCACAATCCATGGGGCGCCCTCTATTGACCGTAAGGCGCTGGTGGATCGTCACAACATCCTATTCACAGAGGTGAATCCTGCCGAAATACCACAAGTAGGAAACGGGGAAATTGCCTTTGGTATTGACGTCACAGGACTGCAAACCTTCTATGGGAACACCCTTGCGCACTGGGGATGGCATAGCTTTCCTTTGCCTGAGGGCCAAGAGATCACAGACTTCAAGATGACTGAAGTCGAGGTGCACGGGCACATCGCCACCTACCCCGTATCCAGTAAGGATCAACAGGAACTCTACTCTTGGCTCCGTGAGAATCCACACCGTCTGAATCTCGGAAAACTCTCCCTCCTTCTGGACGGTGCCGAAATCGAAACAAATCAGCTCGCCGACATTAGCCAAGAGCTGGACCTCTGGCGAGGCGTCATCCGCAGCCGCTACGCATTGGACGGTGTTCCCGTGGAAGTCACCACCGTCTGCCACCCCCAATTCGATTCCCTTGCGGTCCGAGTAAGGTCAGCTCTTCTTGAGACAAGCCGGCTGAGCGTCCAGATCGCCTTCCCCTACGGGCATGCCAAGGACAGAAATGGCGCCGACTGGAAGGCGACTGAAAGGCACGCCACCCAGGCGGCACTAGCGGACCACAGCGCTGTATTCCAGAGAAGACTGGACGACGACACTTACAAGGTGATGCTTGCCTGGGAAGGAAAGGCGTCTCTCCAGGAAACGGACAGGCATGTCTATACGCTGGAGCCCCATGGCGGCAAGGACGCATTTTCCTTGGTTTGTCAATTTGATCCTCAGTCCGTTGGTGAACCCAAGGCCAGCTTCAAACAGACCCTGACTGCGGCGAAGAAGCATTGGCAGAGCTTCTGGAAAACAGGCGGCGCCATCGATCTCTCTGGGAGCCAGGATGAACGCTGGAAGGAACTGGAGCGCCGAGTAGTTCTCTCTCAGTATCTTCTTGCAGTGAACGAAGCAGGCAGTCTGCCGCCGCAGGAAAGCGGACTTCTCAACAATAGCGGATGGTACGGGAAGTTTCACCTTGAGATGCACTGGTGGCACGGCGCCCATTACCCTTTGTGGGGACGCTGGGATCTCTTCGAGAGAAGTTTGGGCTGGTATAGGGACACACTGCCCGTGGCAAAGGGAATCGCGAGACGGCAGGGCTACCGCGGCGCGCGGTGGCCGAAAATGGTCGGGCCCGACGGTCGTTTCGGACCCTCTTCCGTGGGGCCATGGCTCATATGGCAGCAGCCGCACGTCATCTTCTACGCCGAACAGAACTACCGCATTGACCCTTCCACGGAAACCCTAAAGAAGTGGCAGAATGTGGTCTTCGAGACGGCGAATTTCATGGCGTCCTACGCCTATAGAAATGAAGAGACAGGCAAATACGACCTCGGGCCGTGGGTGGTCAACGCCGCGGAAAACAACGGCAGCACGAAGCAGACGACCATCAACCCTGCCTTCGAGGTCGCCTACTGGCGATACGGTCTGGAGGTTGCCTGCCAATGGCGCGACCGCTTGGGGCTGCCCAAAGAGGCGGAATGGCAAAGCGTCCTGAGAAATTTGGCTCCTCTACCTGTGGAGGACGGAGTCTACGTGATGTATGAAGGCGTTCCCGACATGTGGACCCGCTTCAACAAGAGCCACATAGATCCCCTAGGAACAGGGGCATTCTTGCCCAGTGCTGGGATTGATTTAGCTACTCTAGGGCGCACGGTGGACAAGGTCCTTGTGGATTGGAACATGGACAGCACCTGGGGCTGGGATTTCCCTTGGTTGGCCATGGCGGCAGCCCGCGTTGGTAAGCCCCGGGAAGCCGTGAACGCGTTGATGTCGGATAACAGCAAGAACCATTACAGCCTTTGCGGCATCAACAGGGGGGGCCCTGCCCACGCCTACTTCCCAGGCAACGGTGGACTTCTCTATGCCGCGGCCTTGATGGCGGCCGGTTGGGATGGCGCTCCGGACAGACACGCGCCAGGTTTCCCTGACGACGGCTCGTGGGTGGTGCAACATGAGGGACTTCTAAAGGCACAATAATGTTGTGGGGTATCGAACGCGACACCCACCTATTCTTCAACTTCTACCGCAGGACAGGTCTCCCCCCTTGATTGACGCGCAAGATCCGTTCGTTGATTGGAACGATGTCAACGGGAAATCCGATGTGAGACGTACGGAGAATTCGAGATGTGCTGGCTCTGATTTGGTAAATTTATATGCAACCTGACTGGGACCATCTGGTGAGCCACCAAGGAGAAGACCCTATGGATCCAAACCCACAGACATCCAAAGACGACGCGGGCGAAATTAAGACGCAGCGGCCGCTCTCTCGCAGGGAATTCCTGGGCGGCGCCGCGGGTGTAGCCGGCGCCGTGGCCGCGGGGTGCATCGAAATGGCTTCCGTGTCCGTGGTTCCAAGCAGTGTCCTGGGGAAACCCAGGCACATCGCGCCCAGCGAGAAGATCAATATCGCGGGGATCGGCGCAGGCGGCCAAGCTGGCGTCGACCTTATGAACCTGTCCAAGCTGGGACAGAACATCGTGGCGCTCTGCGACGTGGATTGGGATCGGGGAGGCTGGATGTTCGCCGTCTTCAAGGAAGCTGCCCGATACCGCGACTTCCGCATCATGCTCCAGGAGGAGGACAAGAACATCGATGCCGTCGTCGTGGCCATTCCCGATCATATGCACGCCCCTGCAGCGCTCATGGCCATGCGCATGGGTAAGCACTGCTATTGCGAGAAACCCCTGGCCCATACCGTCAGAGAGGCGCGAGAAATGGCCCAGGTAGCCAAGGAAGCAGGCGTTGCCACGCAAATGGGGAACCAGGGCCAGGCGTCCGAGCGTGTGCGATCTCTCACTGAGTACATCGCTGCAGGCGCCATCGGCAAGGTGAAAGAGGTCCACAACTGGTGCGACCGTCCCCGCGCCGGCCACCCGTGGCCCCAGGCCATCGAACGCCCCGAGGATACGCCCACGCCGCCCGAGAACCTCTCTTGGGATCTCTGGCTGGGCGTAGCGCCGGATCGCCCCTACCACCCTGCCTATCTCCCCTTCAAGTGGCGGGGATGGTACGACTTCGGCACGGGCGCCCTGGGTGACATCGGCTGCCACAGTTTCTACCCCATCTTCAAGGCTCTAGATCTGGGCTATCCGACGCACGTCGCGGCCACGACCACGGAGCTTCACGCGGAAAGCTATCCTCTCGTCTCCATGATCCAGTACACCTTTCCCGCTCGAAGCAGCGACTATCCAGAGGTCAAGCTTACCTGGTACGACGGCCTTCTTCACCCGCCGCGTCCCCTTGAACTCGAATCTGAACGCGCCATGGGCGGCGGCGGGACCCTCTACGTGGGCGATGAAGGAAAACTCTTCAATGGACGCATCATTCCCGAATCAAAGCACCAGGAGTTTCCAAAGCCTGAAGAGACGATCCCGAGATCGCCTGGACATTACGAGGAGTTCGTCGAAGCCTGCAAGGGTGGTCCCCCGGCGGGTGCCAACTTCGAGTACGCCGCCAAGGTGACCGAATCGGTCCTCTTGGGAAACGTGGCCCTCAAGGCGGAGCGGCCTCTGGAATGGGACACGGAGAGCATGCGGGTGACGAACTACGAGGAAGCCAACAAGTTCCTCACGAAGACGTACCCTGGAGGCTGGGGCATGCCGACCTGATAGAACCGAGAGAACAGGAGCATATGCGCACTTCCCAGGGACGAGACGAAGTCGGGAGGGGCCGCGGAGGCTGGACGTTTGGGGGAGGGAGTTGAGAACGGAAAATGGCAGGATACAATGATTTGAAAGGTGAAAGGAGTTGGTGATGGTTCGTTATGTGAAGTCCTCGGTGTTGGGTTTCTGTGCGTTGACAGTCCTCCTTGTCGGTGCTGAGTTCGCGATGTGTGAGGAGCCTTTCAATGGGAAAGATCTCGACAACTGGAAGGTGTCTGGATTTGGCAAGGGCAATAAGTGGACTGTGGGCAAGGCGAGGGTGTCACCTGACGATCCCAAGCTCCTCGTGGCGGAGCCTGGCGAGGGGGAGATGATCAATCTGGCCGAGAAGCATTTAGACAGTCGAGACATCCATTCCATGGCCACCTTTGGTGATTGCCACATTGAGCTCGAGTTGATGGTTCCCAAGGGATCGAACTCGGGCATCTACGTCATGGGCAGGTATGAAATTCAGGTTCTCGACAGCTACGGCAAGGAGACCATGGGAGGCGGCGACATGGGAGCTATATACGATGCGGCGCCTCCACCCGTCAATGCGTGTAAGAAGCCTGGCGAGTGGCAGAAGTACGTGATCGATTTCACGGCGCCTCGTTTCAATGACGAGGGAGAAAAGACGGCCAACGCGGTCTTCATCAAAGTAGAGTTAAACGGCCAGTTGCTCCACAAGGATCTGGACATGCCCAAAGTGACGCCAGGAGGCGTGAGCGGCAAAGAGGTTCCCGAGGGTCCGCTCATGTTCCAGGGAAATCACGGACCCGTGGCCTACAGGAACATCAAGGTGACACCCTTGGTGAAATAGTCCAGGGCTTTCTATAGACCAAGTCGCGCTTGCCAGACTGGGCGGAGCCATCGGATCGGTTCAGCGAAGCGAACCTATTGCAGCAGGAGCACCGTTGCACTGACCCCACAGTGGTCGGACGGATAGCCTGTCTTTCCTCTATCGCGGATAACCTCTCCGTCCGTGACGATCCAATCCTTGTCGACGAAAATATAGTCGAGACAGAAAAGGCACTTTCCCAGAACACGAATAGTCTTGGCGCTGTTCTTGTCCGCTCGGATGAGTCCGTTTCTCTCAAAGGTAGCGATGACCGAACTCCACGGGACAGCATTGGCATCTCCCATCAGAATGGATGGCATGGCTGCCGCTCTGATTCTCTCCGAGATGAGCTGTGCGGATTTCAGTCTGGCCGCCCCGCGTAGTGGCATGTGTGTGTTGTGTACGCGGAAGGATCTTCCTGTTTCTCGGTCATGGAGCTGTATCCACGTGCATATTCGAGGCAACGGGGCATTCCATCCCTTGCCTGGTTGATCTGGCGTGTCGCTGAGCCAGAAGACCCTGCTATCTTCCAACTCAAACCTGGAGTCATCATAGAAAAGTGTATTTTGCTCCCCGGTTTCTTTTCCATCATTGCGTCCCACAGAGACGACGCCGTAGCCTTCGAAGAGCGTCTTCAGAAAGGCGAGTTGATCGGGCCTCACTTCCTGGAAACAGAGAACATCGAAATGTCTCTCCGAGACGATTTCGGCGAGGGCCTCTTTTCGGAAAGACCATGCATTGTCCCCGACCTGATCATCATCTCCATAGAGGATATTCCAGGTGAGGATCTTGATCTCCAGAGACGCCTCGCTCTTCCTTGGGTCGTCTCTGTGGGCAGGAAGGAACTCTCCCTGGGGTACGATGTAGAACATTGCCGCCAAGACTGCCAGGGCGAGAAGTACCCCGACAGCAGACAACCCGACCGTTTTCTTCACCCAAGACCGTTTCTTCATGGATGCGTTAGTTTACCAAGTCCTCGGACGTGTCGCCCGCGAGAATGGAGTCCACGCATTCTGAGGCCGGGCTCTCCCCGCTTCTCAAGTCCCGCGTGACGACGTATCATGGGCCCATGTCAGATCGAACTGCGAAGAACGAGAAACTGGCCCTGCTGGGGGGAAATCCTGTGGGGCCGATCCCTCAGGGATCCTATCCTCGTTTCCAAAAATCGGCTTTGGACCGCGTGACAGGCCTGATCGAAAGCGGCCGAACCGTTGGGCTCAACAAGAACAGTCCAGAGATCGCCGAGGCCGAGGAAGCCGTCGCAGCGTGGCAGGGCGTTTCCCACTGTCTCCTGGCCGCTTCAGGACACGCCGCCCTGCATGACGCACTCATGGGCTTGGAGGTCTCCTGGGGAGACGAGGTGATTACCACGCCTTTCACGTGGGGTGCCTCTATCTCCTGCATTCTCCACAACAACGCCGTGCCGATCTTCGCGGACGTCCAACCCGATACAGGCCTTTTGGATCCTCAATCCGTGGAAAGCTGCGTGACTCCCAGGACCAAGGCCATTCTGGCTGTTCACATCTTTGGGCAACCTGCCGACATGACAGCGCTTAGAGCGGTGGCGGATCGACACGGACTCCGCCTCATCGAGGACGGAAGCCAGGCCCATGGCGCCCTCCATCAGGGACGGAAGGTGGGACAGTTCGGGGATGCGGCAGGTTTTTCCTGCATGGGCGGGAAACTTTTGGCCACGGCTGAAGGGGGATACATGGTGACGCCTCATGAGGACGTTTATTGGAAGGCCTCCATGTGCGGACAGCACATGGGCCGCTCACCGGAAGAGGGGTTCCCCCATGAGAACTTGCGGTTGTACGTGGACTCTCTGGTCTACACGTACAGGCTGTCCCCTCTCGTGGCCGTGCTTCTCACGGAGCAAATCAAGAAGATCGACGAGGAGAACGCCGGCAGGCGCGAGAATGTGGCGCTTTTTAGAGAAGCGATGAAGGATGTAGACATCCTCAGCTTCCCAAACTACCCGGAAGGAGACGATCCTGCCTATCATATGCTCACCATGAACTTCAACAAAGAGAGGGCAGGAATAGAGAAGTCCACCCTTTTTGCCGCCGCGTCCGCGGAGAAGATCTCCTGCTTCCAGTACATACCGTCCCCCATACCCACGTGGCCTCGTCTACACTGGCAGACCTATGACGGACCCAAGATCATGTGGACGGAGCCCTTGCGGCAAAGTGGGGTGGACTACAGGGAAGTGCGCGTCCCCAACTGCGAGCTCAAAATTGCCCAGTCCGTTGAGATGGGCTGGAATTACATCGAACAGGATCCTGAAGCGATCTCACTCCTCGCCCGCGCCTTCAGAAGAATTCAGGCGAACCTGCCCGCCCTGCGGAATTGGGAAGCGAATAATTCGTAGCGGTCCAAATCTTACGGCTACAAAGAAACGGAATCCAGTTCGTGCTAGCATGGGTCTGGCGCGAAGCGCGCCATTCTTGTTCACTGCTGAGACAAAGCGAGGCCGAGGGCAATGCCAATCCACCCTCGAAACGAACGCTACAAAAATCAGCTCCTATCCGCGCCCTATGAGATCTGTATCGAGCGGGCCCGCTACTATACGCAATCCTACCGTCAAACCGAGGGACAGCATCCGGCTCTGCGGGCCGCGCAAGCCTTCGACCACGCCCTGCGCCACATGACTCTCGGAATTCTGGAAGAAGAGAGAATCCTTGGCAACCGAACGAGCAAGCTTCTCGCTGCGCCTATATCGGTCGAAAGAGGCGACGCCAATGTGATCCTGGAGATGGAACTCGATAATCTGACCCGTCGTGAACTGCAGCCGTACCGCATCAGTCCAGAAGATCGCGATGAGCTCTTGAGTGACATCCTTCCGTATTGGCGCGACAAGACACTTCGGCATCACAAAAAGAACCTTTGGAAAGCCAACGGACTCGCTATGAAGCCTTCTCTTTTCTCCCGTCGTCTCCTTCGGCACCTCAGGCAGATCGATCTCACGAAGATCCAGTCCGGTGCGAGCATTCCGAAGATGCGCCTCCCCCAGTACGTCTTCCGAGGAATAAAGGAACTCATCTACAACAACCCCGCATTTGTGATGAACGCCTTCGACGTTCAAGGACACCTCATCCTCGGCCACAACAACATCTTGAGGGAAGGCTTCGCCGGGGTGAAAGCCAAAGCGCTCGAGGGCATGCAGTCACTGGATCCCTATGACAGCCAGGGTCAGGCATTCCTTCAATCGGTCGTGTTGGCATGCGATGCCATTCAGGGCTTCGCGTCCCGGCTCGCAGATAGGGCCGAGGAGCTGGCTAAGAGGACAGCTCAACCGGTCCGAAGGGCAGAGTTGCTGGCGTCCGCTGAGCGATGCCGCCGTGTTCCTTATCATCCCCCTAGGGATTTCCTCGAGGCCCTCCAAGCTATTTGGCTCACACAAGTCGGCGCCATCGTTGCTTACGGCATGGCGGGTATCTTCGCTGTCGGACGGATCGACCAGCTTCTCTATCCTTTCTACGCTGCGGATCAGGAGGCGGGACGAATCACAGAAGTCCAAGCCGTTGAATGGATCGAAGAGCTCATGATCAAACTCAGCACCAATCTCCTCATGATCCCCATGATTGGCAAAGAAACAGGCAGCGAACTAGGCGCGGACAGCTGTTGTTTCACCGTAGGAGGGGTGGATTCCCACGGTAACGACGCCGTGAACGCTCTCTCTTTTCTGTTCCTCGAAGCGTTTGAAAATGTCCTCTCGATGGGCAACAGCTTCGCCGTCAGGCTATCGGAGAAATCCTCTGAGGCCTTCTGGAATCACGCGCTGGGGACCTACCGAAAAACGTCCGGGGCAGCTCTCTTTCATGATGAAATGGTTGTACAGGCATTACAGGGATGCGGCTACGGACTATCGGATGCGAGGGACTACGGGATCATTGGTTGCGTTGAACCGACCAGTGCGGGCAACACCTTCGGCTGCACTTCGGGAAATGATATCTCCTTCACGGCCGGCGTCGAGATGGCTCTGTTGAACGGGCATTTGCGCCTCATGGGGAGGAAAATCGGCCCGCGGACGGGCGATCCAAGGAACTTCACGCGGTTCGACGAGTTCATGGACGCATTCAAGCAACAGATCTCTTTCATGATCAGGACCGTCGTGAAGGCCGCGAACTTGAAGGATCAGGCATACATGGAGCACTACCCGAATCCCTATGTGTCAGCTACGCTCTCAGGATGCGTTGAGAACGTGAAGGACATGACTGCGGGTGGAGCAGAGCACAACTTCGGCTCTGTCAGCGCCCGGGGACTAGGGACCGCTGTGGATTCTCTTGCGGCCGTCAAGCACTTCGTCTATAAGAAGCGCGTCTTGCCGATGGACAGATTGATCGAGGCGCTGGACAGCAACTTCCGAGGGGCCGAGGATTTACGCAACATGCTAGCCAATGAGGGCCCCAAGTATGGTTCGGACGACGACAGAGCGGATCACATTGCCCAGGAGATCGTGGCTCACTTCTGCGAGGAGGTGGCGAGCCACTCGACGATTCGTGGAGGCCCCTTCCGACCAGGCTTCTTCTCGTACGGGATGCACGTTCTCGAGGGGATTTTCCTGGGGGCCACGCCGAACGGACGCCGCGCAGGGGAACCTGTGAGCAACAGCTTCTCACCCTCCAACGGGTGCGAGCTGAACGGTCCCACTGCCATGCTGCGCTCCGTAGCCAAGATCAATCATCGTCTCATATCCAACGGCTGCGCAGTCAACCTCAAACTGCTGCCCAGCTTGTTTGAGGGAGACGAACAACTGAGCAAAATCGTCTCTCTAGTGAAGGGCTTTTTCTCCTTGGGCGGAATGGAAATCCAGCCGAATGCCGTTTCCACGGAGACGCTGCGTGCCGCCCAGAAGCAGCCCGATGAATATCGCGACCTCGTGGTAAGGGTGTCCGGATACTCCGCCTTCTTTTGCGACCTCGGCCGCTCTCTTCAGGATGAAATCATCCAGAGGACGGAATTTGGCGACCTGGGTAAATCCATCTGATCTGACAGCCTAGGGCTTAGAGATAAAATCCGCCCAAAGAGGCGTTGAATCGTTAAAACGAAATCATAAAAAAACGGACGAATAATCATGCGGTCCATGAAAATACATCGCTTTCATAACATGCTATTCTAAATCCGAAATTGGTATTCTCTTTCGGTGAACGATAGCTGATCCGCATCTCTTGTCTACCGGCACATATGCGTGTCGATCCGATGGGACACGAGGAGAGGAGAAAGAACCATGAAGGGAACGATTGCAATCTGCCTCAGGGATCTAGTGATCAACCAATTCGGACAGGACAAGTGGACAGAATCGCTTCGAAATGCCGGACTGAGCGAATACACCATTTTCTTGCCGATATCCGATGTGGACGACGAGCAAGTGCTAAAGTTGGTGGGTGGAGTCTGCAAAGCCCTAAATATCTCGTTGTCTCAAGCTGCCGATGCCTTTGGAGAGTATTGGGTCAACGTGTATTCCCAGAAGCTCTACTCAATATATTACAAGGGAAACAAGACAGCCCGAGATTTTCTCCTCAATATGGACGACGTGCACGTTCAGATGACGAAATCCATGAAAAACGCCCGGCCGCCAAGGTTCAACTATGAATGGAAAAACGACAACACGCTGATCATCCGTTATCTTTCCCACCGCAACCTGATCGATTTTGCTGTCGGACTTGTCAAGGGCGTGGGCACGTTCTACAAAGAAAATCTGCAAGTTGAAAAGCTGGACGACGAAAGGATTCAGGTCACCTTTCCGTGACACCGATTCGTCCATGCGACGGCAGCGAGTCAAGTCGAAGGGCCTCTTGCCCATCGTAAGATCCAATGATAGATTGCTGACATGAAGACACAGGAACTGGATCTAAAGCCATTGACTCGGGCCGAAGTGATCGCAGCAATCGAACGAAAGCGGCCGCCGCGCATTCCATTGATCATGGCCAAATGGTGGGGAGAGGGACTAGGAGAGCAGTACGGGGATCTTCTTTCGCAGTTCGACGAAATTCCAAACGACACGGTCATGACGCTGATCAGTCCCCCCATGCCTAACCCGTCCGAACTGTCATGGCGTCCACTGGAACGAAACGGCGTGGTCGCACACGACGCAGGGGGGCTTCTTCCTGACTGGAAGAATCTGGACGAATACGTGGAAAAGATGCCAACCGTCACCCAAGAGGTCTTCGAGGCGGCAAAAAACGCCTCTGAAAGGGCCAAGGAGGAAGATCGCTACTTTTTATGGGGGTGGTGGAGTCTCTTCTTTGAACGTCCCTGGGGCTTGAGAGGCATGGCGCATCTTCTTATGGACTACTTCGATCATCCCGAAAAGATCCACAAGCTGCACGATTGCCTGTGCAATCAGTACGAACGGCTCATCGACGAGGCCTGCCAATGCATGGACGTCCACGGCTTTTGGACCAGCGACGACCTAGGACACCAAACCCAGCTCATGATGACTCCGACCCAGTTTCGAGAATTTCTCAAGCCGTACTACGCTCGGATTGGAGAGAAGTGTCGGGAATATGGACTTCACTTCTGGCTCCACAGCTGCGGCAACAACACGGATGTTCTGGAAGACCTGATCGAGGTGGGGGTGGATGTATTTCATCCCGTTCAGAAACACACCATGGACGAAAAGAGGGTAGCCCAGGAATACGGGGACCGTCTCGCCTTTCTGGTGGGTTTCGATGTGCAGCACATTCTTCAGGAAGGGACCCCTGACGATGTAAGGGCCGAGGTCCGTCATCTTGTTGACATCTTTGACAGGGAAGAAGGGGGGATGTGCATTGCCGCCGGCAACGGGATCGTGGCAGGGACCCCGATCGAGAACATCCAGGCCTTCTTGTCCGAGTCCCTCCTCTACGGCAGGAGCCACAGACAAGGCTTCGGTTCGCCTTGAAGCGCACTCCAGAAATCGATTGCCTGCGGACCCTGGCCGTTTGGCTGCTGATCCCTTTTCACACGGCCATGATCTGGTGTGGAGGCAACTTTCCCCTTAAAGAAGGAACGATCAGCAGGCCCCTGGAGTACTTCACAGGCTTCGTCCATCAGTGGCACATGCCCCTCCTCTTCGTCCTCTCCGGCCTGGGCACCAGCTTGGCCCTGAGGAAACGCGGGACTCTCGAATACGTGAAGGAGCGGACCCTTCGCCTGTTCGTTCCATTGGTCTTCGGCACGTTCGTGGTGGTGCCGCCTCAGATCTACTACGAGCGCGTCAATCAGGGACGTTTCGAGGGGTCGTTCCTTTCTTTCTATCCCCATTTCTTCGAAGGCATCTACCCCACAGGGAACTTGAGCTGGAGCCACATGTGGTTCGTGGCCTATCTCTTCGTCTTCTCCCTGATCTGCGTTCACCCGTTCCAGAGGCTCAAGAGGGAAGAAAGCCAGGCTCTCCGCCGAATCCACCATTGGGCGAGCCGCAGGGGGGGACTCCTCCTCCTGGCTTTGCCGATCGTCCTGAGCGAAGTCTCCTTGCGGGCCGCGTTCCCTGGACTGCAAAACCTGGTCTGGGACTGGGCCAACTTCTTCACCTATCTCTTCCTGTTCGCCGCAGGCTTCCTTCTGGCGCAGGGCGAGGGACTCTGGAAGTTCGTGGACAGGGATCGATGGATCTTCACAGGCGTTGCCCTCCTTCTCATGGGGGCGGGCATCGCGCTTCACGTGGTGGAGATGGCCCCATCGATCGGATATCACCCGGCATGGATGGGCTTCATGGTGCTCAGGGCCTTCAACCTGTGGGCCTGGGTCCTGATGTGCCTGGCCTGGGGACGCCGCTTCCTGCGATGCTCGCCCCCTGTGCTCCCAGCGATCACCCGCTCCACGTATCCCTTCTACATCCTTCACCAGACCGTGATCGTGGTCCTCGGCTTCCGGGTCATGCGATGGGATCTCCCCCTACCCGTTCGCTTCGCCACGATCGCCCTGGGGTCCTTCCTTCTCACCTACCTGCTCTACGATCTCCTGGTGCGCCGCACACGCGCCACGCGTTTCCTATTCGGCGTGAAGGGGTAACGCTACAGGAACACCCTAGCCGGGCCAACCCAGATGCTTCTTGAGAAACGCAAAAGTGCCTTCCCCGTGGATTGCGTGCGGGCCGGGAAACCATTCGATCGCACAGAGATCCCCGATTCCTAGCTTTCCGTTATAGAGATGTCTCACCTTGGCAAACTCATAGGCCACCCGTTCGTCCGGCGCCACGCCGTCGAAATGCCCTCTCTCCACCATGAAGGGACGAGGACAAATCAGCGCCGCCATCTCCGCGTAGTTGAAGGTGCTGCCCAAGTCGAACTCGAAAATCTCATATTCCCCTGTCCACATATAGCTATAGGGGGACCTTGTGGAAGCGTTTTTCCAAACCCAGTCATTGAAATCACCTGAACAGATGGAAAGGCAGTAGTCGGACACCAAGGCAGGCACACGCATGGCGGTCTTTCCCCCGTAGGAGAGCCCGTAAAAGGCAATCCTCTTTGAATCTACTTGATCCAAGGAACCCAACCAGTTCACGATTTGCTGGTGTTGGGATACAATGATCGAAAAGAGCGTCTTTCCGAGGGGATTGGCCTTGCGTTGAAGCGTGCGGAAGCGGTCCCCGAGGATATACGGATTCTGGGGTGCAAATACAATGAAGCCCTCCTCAGCCAGCCGCAGACCATACTGATTGTACGAGGAATTGGACACGTCAGGATGGGCAAGATCCTGGGGACGTCCCTCGAGTCCGTGCTGACAGACGACCGCTGGACGTCTCCTGCCCTGTTCTATCCCTTTCGGGAGCAGCAGAATGCCATACGCCATGACGTGAGGGAACACATCCAGGATTACTTCATATCCTGTCACGGTTTCCATGTCGAAGATGCGTCTTGAACGTGGTTTAGGATCTGAAAGCTCCTCTTCGAACTCTCCGATCACGTCTTGCCTGAAGATCTCCCTGTAAGGCTCGATCGTCTGCTGGAAACGCTCCAAGGAAGACAGATCCACCTTCTCGAAGAACGCCCGCCGAACCGAGGGACTTTCCGACAGAATCCACTGGTTATGCCTGTCCAGTTCCTCCAGCTGCCGTCTCAACCGAGATTGGATCTCCTTTTCGGTCACCCGTCTTTCCTGGGTCGGTGTCAAAGGACTAGGTGGAAACTCCTCTTCATTGGCAGAGAAAGAGGGGATCAGTTCCCTCATAAAGGCAACGCGGGCCTCGAAAGACGCGTATCCTTGTCCTTGAACACTGTGGAAAAGTGAAAGGTTTTCCCTCTTGTCCGGGAAGACACGGTCCGTCAGCTCCAAAAGCCTCTGCCATTCCCTTTGTACGCCTTGCCAAGCAGGCGTACTCAGTCTTCCTGGGGCGCCCCCTAGCCCGGGCGGCATAGTGAATTGGGGACCTTCACTGGCTTCCACCAGCAAACGCCTGGGCGCCACCAGGAGGGCCATTTCCGCCGCGCCAAACCAGTTCAAAAGCCCGAAGACATTGCGATCCATGGGCTCTTGCCAAAGGTCTTCTATCTCTCCGAAGAACCCGCTCACCAGCGCTACGTCAATGCGAGGATCCACGGCGGCGGCGGACAATGCGAGGAGTCCTCCTTCTCCCCAGCCCGCGATACCGACAGGCAAATCCTTGCTGGAGGCAGCGTTTTCCTTCTCGAAGAGATCAACACAGGCCAGGATTTTCCCCAGTTCATACCCGATCACGTGTCTTCCCAGCTCGTAGGCGGCTCGGTAGATATATTCTCGGTGGGTCATTTTGGCCCTGCCGTTTCTGGCTTCTATGTCCCTGCTCAATAAGGTTGGCATCAGGACCTGGCAGCCTGCTTCAGCCAAGGCCAACGGGAACGGGAAAGAAGCGTCCTCCAGAGACAACAATCCCACACACTGCTCAGGGAACTGATCCGCGTCAGGCACCACCACTACCCTGGCCGCGATCTCTCCTCTCGAAGGCGTCACTAGGAGCCCTTCCCCGTGGACGTTCCCGAAGGCGGGCCAACGCACGGCGTGCACAATCACCTCGTCGCTCTGTCCCCGTATGGAGGAACGCTCCAGGGTCGTCACCAACTCCAAGCAGGGAGGGGAACTCCTCGGATCTCGGACGCCCAGCATCTTCGAAAGCCGCTGCCTCTGCGCTTCCCATAGATCGTCCGTCGACTTCGCGGCGCTGAGGGCCTCGGTCCAGTTCCCTTCCCTGACCTCCCTGATTCCATCCAATTTCTCCAACAGAAAACGATCGATGCCGCCGATCATCTGCGAAGCAGGGTCCTCGGTGAGTTCCAGAGGATCCGTCCCCTTCAGAACCGTCTCAGGGGACGCCAGCAGGACCAACGCAAGGGACATCACGGGAAAGGATCCGCTTACCATGATATTTCCTCCTTTTGCTACCATGAACAGCATGGCAAACCCACGGAAGGGGTGCAAGATGAACAATATCTCTCGAAGGCAGTTCCTCTCGAAGACAGGAAAGGGAGCCTTGGCATCTGTGACGGCAGGTTGGACCTGGTCGGCCGCATCGGCCTCACGCGTCCTTGGCGCCAACGACAGGCCCCGTGTGGCCCTGGTAGGGTGCGGGGGCAGGGGCCGATATGTGGCCCGAAATATGATCGAAGCAGGGGCGGAGATCTCCTACCTGTGTGATCCCCACCTGGGACGCGTCAGGGATAGCTGGTCCCTTTTGTCCCAAGTGCAGAGCGACAAGCCGCCCGTGGCGCAACATTTTGGCGAGGTGCTCCAGGACGACAAGACCGATGCTTTGCTGGTGGCCACCCCGGATCACTGGCACGCCCCCATCACCGTGGCCGCCTGTAAGGCGGGCAAGGATGTTTACGTGGAAAAGCCGTCTTCCCATAACATCAGGGAAAGCCTTTGGATGATCCAGGCCGCTAGGGAACACGACCGGGTGGTGCAGGTAGGCACACAGAATCGGAGCGCGGAATACATCCTGAAGGCTAGGGACTACGTGGCCTCCGGAGAGCTGGGGAACATCCCTTTGGTCAAGGTCTACAACCTCAAACCGGGGGACGCTTTTTACCTGGGTGAACCGGGCGAAAAACCTGACGAACTGGACTGGGATCTCTGGCTGGGACCTGCCGAGTCCAGACCGTATCATGCCAAGATCCTCGGGCACGGATGGCTTCATTACTGGAATCTAAGCGCAGGGGAGATGGCTGGAGAGGTGGCGCATCAGCTGGACATCGCCTTGCTTGTCCTGGGGGACCCCGGCCTCCCCTTGTCCGTCTCTTGTTCCGGGGGACGTTTCCACCACAAGGGCGACGATTCCGAGATGCCTGACGTTCAGGTCGTAAACTACGAATTCGCGGATCGCGTCATTACGCTGGAGCATTCGATGTACCCCCGATATATGCGCAAGACCACAGGCACCATCAGGAGAAACGACGAGTTCCCGTACTGGACCCAAAACGCCACACGTGTGGAGCTATATGGATCGGAACTCATGATGACCGTGGGACGCCACGGCGGAGGATGGCAAGTCACGATGTCGGGCGGCAAAGTAAAGGAACAGATGTACGGAAGACCTCCGGACATGCCTCATATCGAGGATTTCTTCCAGTCCATGAGGGAACGACGCAGATGCACCGCGGACGTAGAAACCATGCATCCCAGTTGCGCCATGATTCACATGGCCAACATCGCCTACCGCGTGGGAAACAAAAAGCTCTGGGTGAACGAAAAGGGAGACGGCTTCCGGGACGCGCCGGACGCCGACGCCTTGGTCGGCAGGGAATACCGCCCTCCCTTCACCATGCCCGTTTGATCCAGCCTACTCCCCGTTGCGGGAAGGAACAGGATGCCATGCCCCTGGAGGCGGAGGGACTTCCCTTGCCTCATGCTCGGCTCGTTGGAATCGTCGCAATACCAGCCTGTGCGGGCGGGAACGGCCCGATGAACCGAGCTGCCGCTCGGTAGTCGACCCGTCCCCGAAGCCGCCAAGAGAAATCCCTCCGCCTCCAGGGCCGCGTCAAGCCATCTCTCTTCCCGCAACGGAGAAGTACGACAGCCGTCACTCCCTGTGCCACAAGAGCTTCGGTTCGATGGATTGCCTCTTCAGGCCGGGTCCCTCCCAGGTGAGATCGAACTCCACGCCTCCCCCCTCCTGGAAGAAGTCCACCTGCAAGGGATAGAGACCCTTGGACAGTCCGATGTGTCCCACCGCAGTTCTGGCGCCATGCAACCCGTCGTTGTCCACGATCTTCTCCCCCTTGACCCACAAGGCGCTCCCATCGTTTGAACGGAGGATGAACGAGTAGAGCCCTTTCCTAGGCACCTCCAGTACGCCTTTGAAACGAAGTCCGAAGTATTCGCCTCCCTCCAGTTCTTCAGGCAAAACGATCGCGTCCACAGTCTTTTCCTTTTGGGGAACAAGGACGGCATAATCAGGAAGCGCATCCCATTTACCCTCGAAAATGGACAGACCGACGCCCCGCTCGATTCCTCCTATCTTCACGGGTTCAAGCCTTTCGAAGTCCTTGTCCAAGGCGAGCGCCTTCACTTCCGATGCGTAGGAAACCTTGTCCAGTTCCTGCCACTCGGTCAAACGGGTCAGGCCGCTTCGATCCACTGCGTTCAAGTACCGATTCACGCGGACATCCAATCCCCTCGGTGGAGAGACTCTGAGACGCTTATGGTCCATCTTGTATCCGGAAAGATCCCCTTGTCGGGCCTTCTCCAGAAAAACGTAGTCCAAACACATCCTGGCAATTTGGACTCGCCGCAGAAGTTCGGGGTCTTTTTTAACTTTCTTCTCCGCTTGATCCCAATATCTGTCCGCTTTCTCCAAGAACTTCACCGAGAAGAAAGGGTCCGAAGGACCGAAGGAGAAGATGCTCACGTGTACGTTCTCCTTCTCCACCTTGTCATGGAGAAGATCGATGTACTTCCGCATAGGCCCTGCCGCCTGCCCATAGACGCCCTCCAGAAACTCGTCCATGGCGAGATTTTCGTCATAGTCCGGATTCCAGAGGAACTTGGCCATCATGTATCCGATAAGCGGGGACAGCTCGCCTGACAGTGTGTTGTAGACATTCTGTTCGAAAACTCCTCTTACGTTGTTATTCACAAACAGCCTGATGTTGTCGTCCAGAATCCTCAAGTTCGGAAACGGCACCAAATAATGTGAAAAGCTAGTAGTATAGTCCCATACCCATAGCCGGTTGCACATCTTCGCCCATGCCTCCAGATCTCGCACAAAAGCCTGGTTCTGTTCGCTGTTGCAGGCGTCCAACGGGTGGGAAAAACAACACTCGATGCTACAAAGGCGAACGACCACGTTGGGCAAGGGACGCATCATTCTTGGAGGCTTGCGGGTCCATTGGTATGCCAAAGTATCCACGATCTTTCCTGGAAACTCCTCCGCCACTGCCTCGGCCACCTTGTTGACCAAGGTGAGTACCGGTGCCATCTGGGAACCCTCTCGACTGGCCAATGCCTGGCACTTCTCACACTGACAGTAGTTTCCCCAGTCGTTCTGAGACACGGAGAATACCGTGGCCTCCGGGTGTTCCCTCATCCGCTTCTTCACCTCTTCAGTGACAATTTTCACCACGTCATCGTTGGTACAGCAAAGCTGTGTACGCTCCTTGATTCTCTTCCCGTCGATCAGCGAGAAGTAGTCGGGATGCTTCTCGAAATATTCCTCAGGAGGCACTAGGGAGTTAAACGTGTGAACAAATCCGAAATAGGTGACCTTCCCTCCATGTTTTTCCTCCAATCTGCCCGAGCTGCTATTCATTCGATTTCTGGCGCACCAGTCCCCGTCAAAACAGTCACAAACAAACGGCTCCCTGTATTCCAATGCAGGTACTTGGGTTTCAAAAAGCGGCGGAATCACCAAGGGGTCCGCCTTGGGAATCCGCTCGATAGCAGGCGTAAACCAACGGCACCCAAGGTGATCTTCCAAAAGACCGTATACGCCATACAAGTTCCCTCGCAATGCTCCCCCTGCAATCACCAAATGGTCGCCTACCGTTTGCAGAATGTACCCCTCGTCTCCCAAGGCATCCCAGTCCACAGCCACAGGCAACTGGTCCAGATGACTGCTTCGTCCCAATACGATCTCATGCTCGCCCATGGGCATGTCGTCCGTAACGATGGGCAAGGTCACGTTGGACATCTTCTCCACGTAGTCCCTGAGTTCCTCGGCGCCGTGTCGGGTAGAA
>Ga0272442_10003371_pt1 | contig 22484 bp, 20 predicted proteins | sample SSMForm2O_FD_200262 | JGI IMG/M metagenome (GOLD analysis project Ga0272442, IMG submission 200262) | Marine sediment archaeal communities from Little Sippewissett salt marsh, Falmouth, MA, United States - SSM-Form-2O | ecosystem: Environmental > Aquatic > Marine > Wetlands > Sediment ...
GGGGTGACCCGCGGGAAAGTGCAACAGAAAGCAGACCGCCGGCAAGGCTTCGGCCCCGCCGGTAAGGGTGAAACGGTGGTGCAAGAGACCACCAGCACGCGGGGTGACTCGCGTGGCTCGGCAAACCCCACCCGGAGCAAGGTCAGACAGGGAGCGTTCGAGGGCGGCCCGCCCGAGCTCCCGGGTAGATCGCTAGAGGTCGGCGGCAACGTCGGCCCGAGAGGGATGGTCGCCCCCGGTGCGCAGCACCGGGCACAGAACCCGGCTTACAGACCGACTCGCCCGCCCTGCCTAGGGCACGTGGGGATCGTTGCTCTTCGGTGCCGCCAGCTGCGCCATCAGCCCCTCCGCATCAGCCAGGCGGCGCAGCAGCACCTCCTCCGACACCAGGCCGTCACCGGCGTCGTCATCGAACACCGACGCGAACCGGCCCCACGGCGACGCCGCCACAAACTCCGCCACCACAACCTCCACCTCGGTCGCGGCACACCCCCCGGCGGGACCGGCCGCAGACCCCACAGCAGAACCGGCGGCAGCGCGGACGCTCCACGTCATGCGACCAGCATCCACCAGGGGTCCGACACAACCCGCGGCCCCGAGCAGGGCGGAGGCCGGGCCTTGCCGACAGCGTCCCCGGCTCGCGCGTCCGCCCTGCGTCACCACCAAGAACGGCGCTGGCCGTAGCCGCGTACCGGTCAGATGGCGTCGCGCGCCGTCAGCCACCGGAACGCCAGCAGACCGGGAAGGATGGGCAGCCAGAACGTCGCGAAGCGGTAGAGGAACACACCGGCGACCGCGACGGGCGAGGCGATCCCGATACCGGTGAGTGCGGCGATCAGGATGGCCTCCACGGCACCCAGGCCCCCGGGGGTCGGCGCCGCGGCCGCGACCGATCCGGCCGTTAGGTAGATCAGGGCCACGGCGGCGAAGCTGGCCTCGGAGCCGAAAGCGGTCACCGAGAAGTACAGGCACGCCGAGTAGGCGACCGAGAGCAGAGTCACGCCGGTGAAGAGAACCGTGATCTTCACCGGGTTGCGGGCCACCTGGCCGATCGCGTCGACCGAGTGCTTGAGGGCGGGGACAACGGTCTCGCGAACCAGCGCCCGCACGCGGGGGATGAGCACCGCCAGCCCGGTGACGACGAGGACGCCGGCGCCGATCGCCAGCATTACCCCCGCCGGCGGAAGCCGCTCCAGCTCTTCTTCCAGCGCTCCGCTGCGTCCAGCCCAGAGGCCGACGACGAGCAGCAGGATCATGTGGGAGACGAACGTGGCCGCCTCTTTGGACGCGATCACTGACACAGCGACCGGGCCGGCGAACCCACGCTTCTGCAGGTAGCGCAGGTTGAGGCCGAGGTGCCCGATCCCCGGCGGGGCGAAGGAGGCCACGAACGCTGACGACATCGCCAGGGCGCCGTACTCCGGTGCTGACACTCGTCCCGGTGTGGCGCCAGCCATCGACATCCCAACGGCGACGTAGGTGAGCACGGACGCCAGCAGCACGGGCGGGACATAGCGCCAGTCGGCCTCACGTATGGCCTCGAGCATCCGCGGGAAGTCGGCGAACTGGGGGATGAGGACGTAGATGGCGACGGCGAGCATCGCCCCCATCACCAGGTATTGCGGCTTGAGTCGCTCGATCTTCGCCAGTTCAGGTTCGTCGACACCGGTTACCCGCGACAGCTCGTCGAGGAGGGGTTCGGTGCCGTCCTCGACATCCTTGAGCTGCTTGCGTGTCTCCGCCGTCAGGGCAGCCGGAACCAGACGGGTCATGGCGTCGGCGAGCGGCTCCGTACCCAGCACCTCAGCGGCGGCTGCCACCGACCGGGGCGCACCCACCCGCACATAGGTGCCCGCCAACAGCTCTGCGACGTCTCCGGCGAGCACCTGGTCGTCGGCGGCCGGTTCGCCGAACCCGTAGTCGACCAGCCAGACCTGCCCCGCCGGGTCGAGGACGAAGTTGCCCAGCTCAAGGTCCCGGTGCGCCACGCGTGCCGCGCGCAGGCTGTTCACTTGAGACCAGCACTGGCGTAGCACGTCGTCGGTGAGTGCAGCATCATCCAGAGCAGCCAGCGATGTGCCCTGCACCTCTTGGACGGCGAGAACGACGTCGTCACCGCGCAACGGGGTGATGGCTCGCACGTCCGGGGATCGGACACCGCGGTCGGCGCTGTAGACGGTGAGCAGCGCCTCGACCGCCACGGCTCGGCGAGCGGAGGAGAAGGCGGTGTCGTCTCCGACGTCGCGCAGGCGGACACGCCGGTAGGCCCGGTACAGGCTGTCGAGCTGGTGGCTCTCGCGACCGACGACCTTCGCGCGCACCGGTCCTAGGTTGGTCTGGGCCCGGAACTCCCACGAGCCTCGCTCGAGGTTGAGCTCCTCCAGATCGGTCACGCTGAGCCCCGCTCGTTCCAGAGATTCTCGGACGCCGGCTGGTGAGGCGATGCGTACAGCGCGGCCGAAGGCCAGGAGCAGCGACGATCCGACGACACCACCGACGCCGATGGCGAGTACTACGTCGAGGGGTAGGTCGGCCGCGGTGAGGATGCGCAGCGTCGTGAGCACGCCGAGCATCACCCACATGGCACGTCGCCACGGGCGCGGCAGCTCGTTCCCGGCGATGACTGCGGCGGCTGTGTACAAGGCGAGGGCACCGCTCGGCGGCCACCCACCCTGCGCGACGAAGGCGGTCTCCGCGCCGTCGGGCAGGGTCACCGTCCGCACCGGCACTGCGTCGCGGACGAGGGTGAAGGCAAGTAGTGCCAGCACGACCCCGAGGCCGCCGACCGCCAACGTCCTGAAGCGGCGCCCGATCAGCAGGAGGGCGGGTGCGCCGAGCACCACCAGCAGGTACAGGACGCTGACAACCGAGACGATGAGGCCCACGACGCTGGCGGGGATGTTCACGAAGCCCTCGACGATGTCGGACTCGATACCGGCCATCGTCTCGTCCAGGCCGGTTGCCAGGGCGACGCCTAGCAGCAGCAGCGCCGAGAACCAGCCCAGGCGTTTGAGGTCGTCGGTGGTTCGTCGGTGGACGGTCTGCCAGAGGGGTGGCCCCGTTGTGTCAGCCACTCTGGATGAAACGTTCGTCAGCCATGACGGCAGCGCCCACGATGCCGGCAGTGTTGCGCAGCTCGGCGGGGATGATCTCGGCCTCGGTGGACAGCAGCGGCAAGAACTTCTCCGATTTGCGGCTGATACCCCCGCCCACGATGATCACGTCCGGCGAGATGAGGAACTCCAGGTGGGAGTAGTACTCCTGCAGCCGCTTCGCCCAGTCCGGGTACGACAGCTTCTCGCGGTCCTTGGCCGACGACGCGGCGTACTTCTCCGCGGAGTCCCCGTGCAGCTGCAGGTGGCCGAATTCGGTGTTGGGCAGCAGCTTGCCGTCGGTGATCACGGCGGTGCCGATTCCGGTACCGAGCGTCGTCAGGACGACGACCCCGTCGCGACCCTTGGCGGCACCGAATCGCACCTCCGCGATTCCCGCAGCGTCCGCGTCATTGAGGACGAGCACCGGGAGCCCGGTGGTGGCGTGCAGCTCCTCCTCCAGGTGCAACCCGATCCAGACCTTGCCGAGGTTGGCCGCCGAGTAGAGGACGCCGTGGCGCACGACTCCGGGGAACGTGCAGCCGAACGGCCCGGACCACTCGGCCTGCTGGAGGATCTCGGTGATGATCGGCACCACGTTCTTGGGAGTGGCCTTCTTCGGCGTCAGAATCTTGATGCGCTCGCCCACGAGCTCGCCGGTGTCGAGGTCGACCCGTCCGCCCTTGATGCCGCTGCCACCGATGTCGATACCGAAGCCGATGTTGTGCCCATGCTCCTCCACGGCGCAGACCATAGTGCGTCACCGCCGATGACGGTCAGGGCAACGTCAGGATCTCCGCCCCGTCGTCGGTCACGACCAAGGTGTGCTCGAACTGGGCCGAGCGCTTGAGGTCGGCAGTGACGACCGTCCAGCCGTCATCCCACATCGTCCAGTCCGGCGTGCCCAGGTTGAGCATCGGTTCGATGGTGAAGGTCATGCCCGGTTCGAGGATGAGATCGGCGCGCGGGTCGTCGTAGTGCGGCACCACGAGGCCGGAGTGGAACGAGGTGTGCACGCCGTGCCCGGTGAAGTCGCGCACCACGCCGTAGCCGAAGCGGCGGGCGTAGGACTCGATGACCCGGCCCACGATGTTGAGCCGCCGACCGGGGCGGACCGCCGAGATGGCGCGGTTGAGGGCCTGCTCGGTGCGCTCGACGAGCAGACGAGACTCCTCGTCGACGTCGCCGACGAGATAGGTGGCGTCTGTGTCGCCGTGGACGCCGATCCCGTCGATGGTGACGAACGCGGTGATGTCGATGTTCACGATGTCGCCGTCGGCCAGCACGGTGGAGTCGGGGATGCCGTGGCAGATCACTTCGTTGACGCTGGTGCACAGCGACTTGGGGAAGCCTCGGTAGCCCAGCGTCGAGGGGTAGGCGCCGTGGTCGCACAAGAACTCGTGCCCGATCCGGTCGATCTCGTCCGTGGTGACGCCAGGCTCGATGTGGGCGGCCGCCTCGCGCATGGCCTGCGCGGCGATGCGTCCGGCCACGCGCATGCGCTCGATGATCTCGGCCGGCTGCACGTCCGGGCCGCGGTAGGGCAGTGGTGCCTTCTGCCCGACGTATTCCGGTCGGGGGATGTGGGCCGGCACCCGCCGCTGCGCAGACACCGTTCCCGGGCTCACCGACTGGCTGATCGTCACCTGCATGAGTGTAAAGATGGGAGCATGAGCGACGCGACTCGCGGACCGTGGTACTGGTGCCTCATCCACAACCGGCTCGAGACGTCGGATGGGTGCCCCAACATCGAGCGCATGGGTCCCTACGAGACCAAGGAGCTGGCTGAGAGCGCCCTGGACCGCGCCCACGAGCGCACGGAGGCCTGGGACGCCGAAGACCGCAAGTGGCGGGGCTGACCCTGAGCTGACCCGGGTCGCGGCGGGACACGCGGGTTCAGGAGTACTCGTGCTCAGGACCGGGATACTCCCCGGCGACGACCTCCCGACCGAAGTCCTGGGCCGCCTCGAGCAGGGAGCCGCGGAGATCGGCGTACACCTTGACGAACTTCGGCAGCCGACCGGAGCGCAGACCAGCCATGTCTTGCCACACCAGCACCTGAGCGTCGCAGCTGGGCCCGGCTCCGATACCGATGGTCGGGATGGCCACGGTGGACGTGACCACCTGTGCTGTGGCGCTCGGCACCATCTCCAGCACCACGGCGAAGGCGCCGGCCTCGGCGACGGCGGTGGCGTCGGCCAGCACCCGCTCGGCAGCCTCGCCACGGCCTTGAACTCGGTACCCGCCGAGGCTGTTGACCGACTGCGGGGTGAAGCCGACGTGAGCCATCACCGGGATTCCGGCGTCGGTGAGCAGCCGGATGCTGTCGGCGACGACCTCACCGCCTTCGAGCTTCACGGCCTGCACGCCCGCCTCTTTCATGAAGCGAACGGCGGTCGCAAGCGCCTGCTGAGGCCCGGCTTGGTAGGAGCCGAAGGGCAGGTCCCCGACGACGAGGGCGCGCCGGGTGGACCGGACGACAGCAGCGGCCAGCGGGAGCAGCTCGTCCACGGTCACCGAGACGGTGTCGGGGTAGCCGTAGACGGTGTTGGCGGCGGAGTCGCCGACGAGCAGAACCGGGATGCCGGCCTCGTCGAAAACCTCGGCGGAGTAGACGTCGTAGGAGGTGAGCATCGGCCATCGCTCACCGCGCTGCTTGGCCAGCTGTAGGTCGAGGGTGCTGACACGTCGGCTCATCTGCCCGCCGTAGAGGGCCGGTACCTCGGTCATGGAGCCGATGCTGCCATGGCCGCTACGCCTCCGGCGTGGTCTCGTGGGCTGGGGGTCGCGGCGCCCGCTCCCGCCAGGCGTTTGTGATCGGCAGGCGACGGTCGCGCCCGAAGTTGCGTACCGAGATCTTCGGACCGGGCGGGTACTGGCGCCGCTTGTACTCCGCAACGTCGGTCATCCGCAGCACGCGTTCGACCAGGTCCACGTCGAAGCCCGCGGCGACGAGCTCGGCCGAGCCTCGGTCGTGCTCGATGTAGTCGTCGAGCACGTCGTCCAGCAGGCCGTAGTCGGGCAACGAATCGCTGTCGAGCTGGCCGGGGCGCAGCTCGGCCGATGGAGGCTTCGAGATGCTGCTCGTGGGGATGGGCGGCAGGTGCCCCGCAACCTCGGCCTGGGCGTTGCGCCACCGGGACAGCTCCCAGACGAGCATCTTGGGCACGTCCTTGATCGGTGCGTAGCCACCGACAGCGTCCCCATAGATCGTGGAGTAGCCGACCGACAGCTCCGTCTTGTTGCCGGTGGCCAGCACCAGATGGCCTTCAGCGTTGGACAGAGCCATGAGCGTCATCCCGCGCACCCGCGCCTGCAGGTTCTCCTCGGCCAGGCCGGTCACATGCAACGACTCCTGGAATGCCGCGACCATCGGGCCGATCGGGATGCTGCGGTAGTCCAGGCCGGTCCTGGTCGCCAGGTCTGCGGCATCGGCGCGGGAGTGCTCCGAGGAGTACTGGCTCGGCATCGAGACCCCGACGACGTTCTCCGCGCCTACGGCGTCGACCGCGACGGCAGCGGTCAATGCGCTGTCGATGCCGCCGGACAAGCCCAGCACGACGGAGCGGAAGCCGTTCTTGCGCACGTAGTCACGGGTACCGGTGACCAGGGCCGCGTACACCGAGCCGAGATCGGTCCGCGGCGGCGCGACCGCAGAGGGGCTGGCCGGGTAGTCAGGAAGCGGGTCGGCGGAGACGACGACGTGGTGGATCGGCATGGGTGAGGGGGCCTCGGCCCCGGACGCGGCAGCCAGCTCGAGGTCGGCGACCAGCACCCCGTCGTCGAACTGCGGAGCCCGGGCGATAACGGCGCCCCCCTGTCCGACGACGATCGAGTCGCCATCGAAGACCAGCTCGTCCTGGCCGCCGACCAGGTTGACGTAGGCGAGCGTGCAGCCTGCCTCATCGGCGCGCCGCCGGCACAACGCCAGCCGCAGGTCGTCCTTCTGCCGCTCGAACGGGCTGCCGTTGAGCACAAGCAGCAGCCCGGCCTGCGCCGCACGAGCAGCGGCGACGGGGCCACCCTCTTGCCAGAGGTCTTCGCAGATCACGATCGCGACATCAACGCCGTGCACGCGAACGGTGGTCAACGACGACCCGGGCACGAAGTAGCGCTGCTCGTCGAAGACCCCGTAGTTGGGCAGGTGGTGCTTGGCGTAGCGGGCGACGACCGAGCCGCCGTGCAGCACGGCTGCCACGTTCTGCGGCGCTCCTCTGGGCACGCCGAGGCCGTCGTGGGTGGCGGTGTCGCGGTCGAGCGTGCCGAGCACGACGACGGTGTCACCCAGCCCTTCTTCGGCGAGCCGGTGGGCCAGGGAGTCGGTGGCATGGCGGGCCGCGTCAACGAACGACCGGCGCAGGGCCAGGTCTTCGATCGGGTAGCCGGTGAGCACCATCTCAGGGAACACGACGAGGTGGGCGCCCTGCGCGGCCGCGTGCGCCGACCAGCGAGCCACCAGCTCGGCGTTGCCGTCGATGTCGCCGACAGTCGGGTTGACCTGGGCAAGAGCGACACGCAGCCAGGGCACGGGGCGAGCCTAGCCACCGGCGTGCCCGAGCGCCTGCCACAGGGTCGTCCCGGACGGGGCAGGATAGGGGCGTGGACAAGCAGCAGGAGTTCGTGCTTCGTACGATCGAGGAACGTGACATCCGGTTCGTCCGGTTGTGGTTCACCGACGTGCTCGGTCAGCTGAAGTCGGTCGCGGTCGCCCCGGCCGAGCTGGAGGGGGCCTTCGCCGAGGGGCTGGGCTTCGACGGCTCGGCGATCGAAGGGTTCACCCGCGTCTACGAGTCGGACATGCTGGCCCAACCCGACCCCGCGACCTTCCAGATCTTGCCGTGGCGGGGTGAGTCGCACGGCACGGCCCGCCTCTTCTGCGACATCAAGATGCCCGACGGCTCGCCCTCGCTCGCTGACCCGCGTCACGTGCTCAAGCGAGCACTGGCCAAGGCAGCGGACGCGGGGTTCACGTTCTACACCCACCCTGAGATTGAGTTCTACCTCTTCACCGACAAGCCCGAACCGGGGGACGAGCCGGTGCCGATCGACTCCAGCGGCTACTTCGACCACACTCCGCTGGGCGACGAGCACGATTTCAGGCGGGCTACCATCCTGACGCTGGAGGCCATGGGGATCTCCGTGGAGTACAGCCACCACGAGGCGGGGCCCGGCCATCAGGAGATCGACCTGCGCTACGCCGACGCCCTGTCGACGGCCGACAACATCATGACGTTCCGGCAGGTCGTGAAGCAGGTCTCGCTGACGCAGGACATGTACGCCACGTTCATGCCCAAGCCGTTCACCGAGCACCCGGGCAGCGGCATGCACACGCACCTGTCGTTGTTCGAAGGAGACCGCAACGCCTTCTACGAGGCGGGTGCGCAGTTCGAGCTGTCGTCCACCGGACGCTCCTTCATCGCCGGGCTGCTTCACCACGCCCCTGAGGTCACGGCCATCACCAACCAGTGGGTCAACTCGTACAAGCGGCTGTGGGACGGCGACGAGGCCCCCGCCTACATCTGCTGGGGGCACAACAACCGCTCGGCCTTGGTGCGGGTGCCGATGTACAAGCCCGGCAAGGAGCGCTCGGCGCGAGTGGAGTACCGCGCGCTCGACGCTGCTTCGAACCCCTACCTCGCCTACGCCGTGCTGCTGAGCGCGGGCCTGACCGGCATCGCCGAGGGATACGAGCTACCCCCCGAGGCCGAGGACGACGTGTGGGCGCTGACGAACCAAGAACGCCGCGCGCTGGGCATCGCGCCGTTGCCGTCGTCGTTGGCCGAGGCGATCACAGCCATGGAGAAGTCTGAGCTGGTCGCCGAGACTCTGGGTGAGCACGTGTTCGAGTTCGTCCTGCGAAACAAGCGAGCCGAGTGGGGGGCATACTCCAAGCAGGTCACACCGTTCGAACGCGACCGGATGCTGCCGGTGCTGTGAGGCACCGGACGGCGACGGCGACGGGCTCGCTGGCGCGGCTCGGCTTCGTCGACTCGACCAAGGCCGAGCGCCTCCTGGCCAGCCCCGAGCTTGGTCCGCTGGCCGACGACGTCGAGGTGCTGGGGGCCTTCGGGGCCTCGCCCGACCCTGACCTGGCGCTGCTTGGGCTCGACCGGCTCCTGGAGCATGCGTACGACGCCGACCGGTTGGTCGCCACGATCGAACGAGACCCGGTCTTTCGGCACCGCTTGCTGGCTGTGCTCGGCATGTCGGCCGCCGTCGCCGACCACCTGGCACGCCACCCCGCGGACTGGCGCGTCCTCGCGGACATGCCCCTGCCGGCGCCGCGGCGAACCAGCGAGCAGGTACGTGCCGATCTGCTGCGGGCCGTGGGGGCCGACCCGGACGACCCGGCTCCCCGTGCCACGTCCGCCGACGGGGTCGACGAGCTGCGCGCCGCATACCGGCGGGGGCTCCTGCTGCTCGCCGCGCGAGACCTTGCCGACTCGCTCGACCTGGGCCTCGTCGCCGGTGAGCTCGCCGACCTCGCCGCGGCGGCTCTGGAGGCGGGGCTCGCCGTCGCTCGGGCCCAGCACCCCGAGCAGGCCGACCTGGCCCGCCTCGCCGTCATCGGGATGGGCAAGTGCGGCGGGCAAGAGCTGAACTACGTCAGCGACGTCGACGTGGTGTTCGTGGCCGAACCTGCGGCGGAGGCGCCCGACCCCGAGCAGGCGCTGGTCGCCGCCGCGTCGCTGGCGTCGTCGATGATGGCGGCCTGTGCCGCACCCAGCGGCGAGCCGCCCCTGTGGGTGGTGGACGCAGCGCTGCGACCGGAGGGCAAGAACGGACCGCTGGTGCGTACGGTCTCCAGCCACCGGGAGTACTACGAGCGGTGGGCCAAGACGTGGGAGTTCCAGGCGCTGCTCAAGGCGCGCACCGTCGCCGGTGACCGGTCGGTCGGGCAGCAGTACCTCGACGTCGTGCGCCCGATGGTCTGGCGTGCCGCCGAGCGGGAGGGCTTCGTCACCGACGTGCAGGCGATGCGTCGTCGTGTCGAGGCCCACATCCCGCGCAAGGACGTCGACCGCAACCTCAAGCTGGGCCCGGGTGGCCTGCGCGATGTCGAGTTCGCCGTGCAGATGCTGCAGCTGGTCCACGGCCGGGCCGACGAGTCGCTGCGCAGCGGCTCCACCCTCGGTGGGCTGGCCGCGCTGACGGCGGGCGGCTACGTAGGGCGCGAGGACGGCGGGGCGCTCGCCTCGTCATACCGCTTCTTGCGCACCGTCGAGCACCGCATCCAGCTGCACCGGATGCGCCGCACACATCTGCTGCCCACCGCGGCACCTGACCAGCGACGCATCGGTCGCTCTCTGGGCTATCTGCGCGACCCCGAGGGGCGACTGGACTCCCAGCTCAAGCGGCACCGCGCTGACGTGCGGCGCCTGCACGAGAAGATCTTCTACCGGCCCCTGCTCGACGCGGTGGCACGGCTCCCGAGCGACGAGGTGCGGCTCACCCCGGACGCCGCCCGCACCCGCCTCAAGGCTCTCGGGTACCGCGACCCTGCAGGTGCGTTGCGTCACATCGAGGCGCTGACGCACGGCGTCTCCCGCCGAGCAGCGATCCAGCGGACCCTTCTGCCCGTGCTGCTCGGCTGGTTCGCCGACGGGGTCGACGCCGATGCGGGGCTGCGGGGCTTCCGCGAGGTGAGCGACGCCCTCGGCGAGACCCACTGGTACCTGCGGCTGCTGCGTGACGAACGGGCGGCCGCCGAACGCATGGCACGGGTGCTGGCGTCGAGCCGCTATGCCACCGAGATGCTGCTGCGGGCCCCTGAGGCGGTGAGCCTGCTGGCGGTCGAGTCCGGGTGGCGCTTCAGCACCCGGGCTGAGCTGGAGGACGAGGTGCGAGCCGTGGTCGCCCGCCACGACGACCCGTCCGCGGCCATCGCCGGGGTGCGCGCCATGCGGCGACGTGAGCTCTTCGGTATTGCAGTCGCCGATCTCGGGGCCGAGGTCGGGGTGGGGGAGGCGACCGACCAGACCCTGCCGCCCGAGCAGGTCGGTGCAGCGATCAGCGCTGTTGCGCAGGCCACCGTGACCGGCGCACTCACGCTCGCTCGACGCGCGGTCGCCGAGCGAGCCGGTGGCGACACCGACGTCGAGTTCGCGGTGATCGCCATGGGTCGTCTGGGTGGGCACGAGATGGCGTACTCCTCCGACGCCGACGTCATGTACGTCTACCGGCGGGGGGAGCGCACCAGCGAGAGCGACGCCGCCCGCTTCGCTCTCGACGTGGCCCAGGAGATGCACCGACTGCTGGCGCTTCCGTCACCGGAGCCTCCGCTGCTGCTGGACGCCGACCTACGTCCGGAGGGACGCTCCGGACCGCTCGTGCGCAGCCTCGGCTCGTATGCCGCCTACTACGAACGCTGGGGGGAGACCTGGGAGCGTCAGGCGCTGCTGCGAGCCGAGCCACTGACCGGCGACCAGGCACTGCTCGACGACTTCGCGGTGCTCATCGACCCGCTTCGGTGGGCGCCCGACGGGGTGAGCGCCGACGCGCTCCGTGAGGTGCGGCGGATCAAGGCCCGGGTCGAGTCCGAACGCCTGCCGCGCGCGGTGGAGAAGTCGCGTCACCTCAAGCTCGGCCCCGGTGGCCTGGCTGACGTCGAGTGGACCATCCAGCTGATCCAGCTGCAGCACGCGGCGTCGGTGCCGGGGCTGCGAACGACGCAGACGGTGGCTGCCGTGCGGGCCGCCGTGGAAGCCGGGCTCATGCAGCCGGACGACGCCGAGGTTCTGGTGGACGCGTGGCGGCTCGCCGGCGAGATGCGCAACGCGATCGTGCACGTCACTGGACGGGCCTCCGACGTGGTGCCCGCCGACCGCCAGGTGCTCGAGAGCGTCGCCCGGGTGCTCGGCTACGCACCCGGGGAGGCGGCTCTCATGCAGGAGCGGCACGTGCGAGCCACCCGACGGGCCCGCCGAGTGGTGAACCGGCTGTTCTACGGCGAGGACTGACAGCCACCGGTCGGGACTAGCCCGAGCCAGTGCTCACGGCTAGCCGACGCTGCGGACGGCTCGTTCGAGCGCGGCCAACGTGCGGGTCACCTCGGTCTCGTCGGTGGCCCAGTTGCTCACGGCGATGCGCAGCACCCGTCGGCCGTGCCACGTCGACCCGGTCATCCACGCCTCGCCGTCGGCGAGCAGGGCGTGCTCGACGGCCACGGTCGTCGCGTCGTCCCCCCACGCCGTGGACACCTGGGTGAACACGACGTCGTTGAGTACCTCGCCGCCGAGGGCCTCGACCCCTGCCGCCAGGGCACGCGCGTGTCGGTGTAGCCCCGCGACGAGGTCGTCCACGCCGGAGCGACCCAAGAAGCGCAGCGTCGCCCAGAGCGGGAACGCTCGCCCACGTTGGGAGAACTCCGGGGTGAGCTCGAACGGGTCGGGCAGGCCCGCGCTGTGCATCAGGTAAGGCGCGTGCACACCGAGGGCCGCGCGGTGGGCGACGGGGTCGGCGACGATGGCCAGCCCCGAGTCGTAGGGCACGTTGAGCGTCTTGTGCGCGTCCGTGGCCCACGAGTCGGCCTGCTCGTAGCCGGTGGTCAAGTGCCGCGTCTCCGGCGACGCGGCGGCCCAGAGCCCGAAGGCGCCGTCCACGTGCACCCACGCATCGTGGCGGTGCGCGAGGGGCACCGCCCGGGAGAAGTCGTCGAAGGCGCCTGAGTGGATGTCGCCTGCCTGCAGCGCGACGATGGTTGGGGCGTCCGACTCGGCCAGGACGTCGGCGAGGGTGTCGACGTCGATGCGGCTCTGGTCGTCGGCCGGCACGGTCTGTGCGGCACCGAGCCCGAGGAAGCGCAGGGCCAGGTCGATCGTGCTGTGCCGTTCCTGCGAGACGAGCACCCGAACTCGCGGGGCACCCTGCAGCCCGTGGGCCTCGACGTCCCAGCCAACCTTGGCCAGCACGCTGTGCCGTGCCGCCGCGAGGCCGGTGAAGTTGGCCATCATCCCCCCGGTGACCGTTCCCACTGTCGCCGTCGCCGGCAGGCCCAGCAGGTCGAGCACCCAGTCCTGCACCGTTTCTCGCGCCGCGCTGTGGGCTGGGGTGACGTCGCGCAGGCCGACGTTCTGGTCCCACGCGCTCACCAGCCAGTCCGCGGCGATGCTCACCGGGTAGGTGCCACCGATGACGAAGCCGAAGAACCGCGGTGAGCCCAGTGCGGCCAACCCTGGCTCGGCGGCCTCGACCATCGCGTCGATCACCTCCACCGGGTCGGCCGGTCCCTCGGGGACCGGGCCGCCGAAGGCCCCCAGAAGCTCGTCGGTGGTGGCCGTGGCAGGGACCCGCCGTTCGGGCAGTCCGTCGAGGTAGGTCAGCGCGTGGGCCAGCGTGGCTTCGAAGAGTGCTCGGTTGGGTTCAGGTGCGGGATCAGTCATTGCGCTCATTCTGTCGGGCCTTCGCCACCCTGTAGGCCATGTGGCCAGTCGCGCGTGTCGGGCGGCAGGCAGGGTGCTGCCCCGGAGAACAGGCGACGGCTGGTCAGTTCCCTCGCCCTCGTCGAGGAGCCACCGGCTGAGAAGGGAGGGATGGCACAAACGGGGCCGTTTGCCGGTGTTGCGAACTGACAAGCCGGCCTAGCGTCCTAATCGGGACGGAACGACCGGGTCCGTACCTGAAGGAGGGGGACGTGATGAGGCGTTGGCTGGTGGCACTGGTCGCGGTTCTCGCCGCAGCTGCCGTGTCTTTCGGCATCGTGAGCGTCGGCGCGGGAGCGGACGAGGCGAAGGCAAGTCTCGGTGACCGCAGGACGTGCGTGACTCCGCGAGAAGCACGAGCGATCGAGCTCGGCATGACAAGTCGTCAGGTCAAGCGCATCGTTGACTCGAAGGGTTGGGTCGTCCAGCGGTCGAACGAGGGCGGCTTGAGGTTCGTCGACCGGGAGTACAAAGCCTGCTGGAGCAAGCAGCGAGACGTCCACGTGTTCTATGTGAACAACCGCGTCTACGGGATGGTGCTGGAATCCGGTTGGTGGCGATAGGGCGGCATCTCGGCGAGACGGGTACCTGGGATCCGGTCACGGGCGACGTGAAGCGGCGGGCGACACCGCGTAACGCTGCGAAGCGTCTGAGCGGTGTCGCCCGCCGTCTTGGGCCTAGCCCCAAGGTTGGAGCCGGCAATCGTCGGGCCTAGATGTCGTAGTACAGCTCGAACTCGTGCGGGTGCGGACGAAGGCGGATCGGGTCGACCTCGTTGGCCAGCTTCCAGTCGATCCACGTCTCGATGAGGTCAGGCGTGAACACGTCGCCCTCGGTCAAGAAGTCGTGGTCGGCCTCGAGCGCCTCGAGGGCCTCCGGCAGCGACGCCGGCACGTGCGGGATGTCGGCCAGCTCCTCCGGGGGAAGCTCGTAGAGGTCTTTGTCGACCGGGTCGGCCGGCTCGATCTTGTTCTTGATTCCGTCCAGGCCGGCCATCAGCAGCGCCGAGAAGGCCAGGTACGGGTTGCTCGACGGGTCCGGCACGCGGAACTCGACACGCTTGGCCTTCGCCGAGGTGCCGGTGACCGGGATGCGGATCGCGGCCGACCGGTTGCGACCGGAGTAGACCAGGTTCACCGGGGCCTCGAAGCCCGGCACGAGGCGGTGATAGGAGTTGACGGTCGGGTTGGTGAAGGCGAGCACGGCGGGTGCGTGGCGCAGCAGGCCACCGATGTACCAGCGCGCGGTGTCCGAGAGCCCGGCGTAGCCCTGCTCGTCGAAGAACAGGGGGTCCCCGCCCTTCCACAGCGACTGGTGCACGTGCATGCCGGAGCCGTTGTCGCCGAAGAGCGGCTTGGGCATGAAGGTGGCGGTCTTGCCTGCTGCCCAGGCCACGTTCTTGATGACGTACTTGAACAGCATGAGCTTGTCGCCGGCGTGCAGCAGCGTGTCGAACTTGTAGTTGATCTCGGCCTGCCCGGCGGTGCCCACCTCGTGGTGCGCGCGCTCCACCTGCACACCGAGGTCGGTGAGGGTCTTCGACATCACGTCGCGCAGGTCGGCGTAGTGGTCGACCGGCGGGACGGGGAAGTAGCCGCCCTTGTAGCGGGTCTTGTAGCCGCGGTTGCCGCCCTCCTCCTGCCGGCCGGTGTTCCAGGCACCCTCGATCGAGTCGATGTGGTAGTAGCCCTCGTGCTGGTTCGTCTCGAAGCGCACGTCGTCGAAGACGTAGAACTCGGCCTCGGGGCCGAAGTAGGCGGTGTCACCGATGCCGGTCGAGGCGAGGTAGGCCTCGGCCTTGGCGGCAACGTTGCGGGGGTCGCGGCTGTACTGCTCGTCGGTGAAGGGGTCGACGATCGAGAAGTTCATCGCCAGCGTCTTGGCCGAACGGAACGGGTCGATGAACGCGGTGGCCGGGTCGGGCATGAGCTTCATGTCCGACTCGTGGATGGCCTGGAACCCGCGGATCGACGACCCGTCGAACATCAGGCCGCTGGCCATCGCGTCGGCATCGAACGAGTCGACGGGCACATTGAAGTGCTGCATGACGCCGGGCAGGTCACAGAACCGGACGTCGATGAACTCGACGCCCTCGTCCCTGACGAACTTCTGCAGTTCGTCGCCGTTGTTGAACATCAGTCCTCCTGTCCCGGCTCCGCGCCGGGCTGTCGCGACAACATGACGATCGCGCCCGGTCTGGGCGCACGTGAGCAAGGTAGGCACGAGCAGTTTCCCGACCGTGACGCATCTGTTTCTCCCGTGTTACGACCCGTCGCAGCCCTGCACGAGCGCGTCCCAGTCGACCCCGGCGAGCTGGTCTTCGGTTACCGCCTGCACCTTGGGTCGGCCGTCCTGCAGCGCCGAGGACCACCGGGCGGCGATAACGGCGACCTCACCGAGACGACCCGCGGTGCCGCCGTCGGGGCAGGCCTCGGCGGCCGTCGCCACGAGCGAGGCGAACTCTGCTGAGTCGTTCTTCGCCCGGGCGGCCAACGCCTGCTCGACAAGGGCGGCGGTATCGGGGGAGGAGAGCCGGTCTCGCTGCTGGACGCCCCCGTCCTCCCCGTCGTCCCCGTCCCCGCACCCGGCGACGAGGAGTCCGGCGCACACCAGTGCTGCTACGGACCGATGCCAGCGCGAAGCCACCCGCCCAGTCTGCCTAGCCTGTGATCATGCAGCCAGCGCAGGGTCGTGAGCCGAGTGGATCGCGCTACCCGGGGGTGCGGCTCGGCCTGCCGACCAGCGGGCCCGGCGCCGTCGCCAGCTGGGGACGCCGTGTCGCGGCCCTGTTCATCGACTGGTTCGCAGCCAGCTTCGTCGTACTCCTCGTCGCCCGCGGCACCAGCCCGTGGACGCCAGGCTCCCTTGCCCAGCTGTGGCCGCTGGTTGCCTGGGCGGTCATCGTCACGCTCGCCACCGGGCTGAGCGGCGCGAGTCCCGGCCAGCACCTGCTCAACCTGCGGGTCATCCGGCTCGACCGGCGCCCCGTCGGCCTGTGGAACGCGCTCATCCGAACCGTGCTCATCGCGCTCGTGATCCCGCCGCTGGTGGCCGACGCCGACCGCCGAGGGTGGCACGACCTCGCAGTCGGCACCGTCGTCGTGAACGGACCGCGAGGCGCTGGCTAGCGCAGACGGCAGCGTCACCGAGGCGGCATCGAGCCCTTCGGCAGCTTCACGTTCTTCGGCAGCGGGCCCTTCGGGATCGGCAGCTGGTTGGCCCCCGAGGGCATGGCCCGCAGTCGGTTGCGAACGTCGGTCATCTCGGCCGGTGTGATCGCCTTAGGCAGCTTCTGCACGGTGCGGCCGAGCTTGCGCAGCGGCACCTGCCCCTCCTCCTTGCCGGCGATGATGTCGGTGATCGGCACCGAGCCGGCCAGCCGGGCGTGCCGCTTGTGCTCCTGGGCCAGCAGGTTCTTGACGCGAGGCGTGCTCGTCCCCTCGCCGACGAGCACGATGCCGGGCTTGCCGATCACCCGGTGCACCACGTCTTGCTGGCGGTTGACGGCGATCGCCTGCTCGACGAACCAGCCTCGCCGCAGGGTCTGCAGGGCCGACGCCGCAGCGCCCGGTTGGCCCTCGATCTGGCTGTAGACCGCAGCCTCGGCCCGCCGGGTGAAGATGATGGTGCCCACCAGAAAGGCGATGGGGAGACCCACGAGCACCCAGAAGAACCATGGACCCACGAGAACGGCCAGCAGGATGCTGATCGCCATGATGACGCCGGCAGAGCCGAACGTGTACAGACCGAGGCGCTTGTCGGTGCGCGAAGCGATCTTGTAGGCCTGACCGATCTGCCGCATGCGCCCGAAGCGCTGCTTCTTCGGTGCGTCGGCGGGGGTCACTTCCGATTTCTTGGCCACGAGGTCGCCAGGGTAGTCCCCGTCAGCCGGTGGCGGGAGCGGCCGGCTGACGGCGCTCGACGGCTTGCCGGTACAGGCGCCCGGCTCGGTAGGACGAACGCACGAGCGGACCAGACATGACCCCCGCGAAGCCGATTCGCTCCGCCTCGGCCGCGAAGGCCTCGAACTCCGCTGGCGTCACCCATCGGGTCACCGGATGATGGCGCGCGGACGGGCGCAGGTACTGGGTGATCGTCACCAGGTCGCAGCCGGCGTCGTGCAGGTCGACCAGCGCCTGCACGACCTCGTCGCGGTCCTCGCCCATCCCGAGGATGAGGTTGGACTTGGTGACCAGCCCGGCCGCCCGGCCCTGGCGAAGGACGTCCAGCGAACGCTCGTAGGAGAACGCAGGGCGAATGCGCTTGAAAAGCCGTGGGACCGTCTCGACGTTGTGGGCGAACACCTCTGGACGGGCGTCGAACACCTGACCGAGCAGGGCTGGGTTGCCGGAGAAGTCGGGCACCAGGATCTCCACGCCCGTGCCTGGGTTGAGGTCGTGCACGGCTCGAATCGTCTCTGCATAGAGCCAGGCGCCCTCGTCGGGAAGGTCGTCTCGGGCGACACCGGTGACCGTGGCGTAGCGCAGGCCCATGGTGCGCACCGACTCAGCGACCCGCCGTGGTTCGTCGCGGTCCAGGTCGGTCGGCTTGCCGGTGTCGATCTGGCAGAAGTCGCAGCGTCGGGTGCACTGGTCGCCGCCGATCAAGAAGGTCGCCTCGCGGTCTTCCCAGCACTCGTAGATGTTGGGGCAGCCGGCCTCCTGGCAGACCGTGTGCAGGTTGTCCGACTGCACGAGGCTGCGGATCTCGGAGTACGCCGGGCCGAACTTCGCCCGGGTACGAATCCACTCCGGCTTCTTCTCGATCGGGACCGCGCTGTTGCGGACCTCGAGCCTGAGCATGCGCCGGCCCTCGGGAACGACTGTCACGACGCCACCCTACGTGCGGTGCGCCACCGGCGCCGCCGCGGCGACCGGTGGCTGCTCACCGCCCGCCGGGCCCTGGCGCAGGCGCCGCTCGACACCGTCGGCGACCTCCAGCACCGACACCGGCCGGCCCACCTCGGCGCTCAACGACGTGACGCCGGCGTCGGCGATGCCGCAGGGGACGATGGCGGAGAACCACGACAGGTCGCAGTCGGCGTTGATCGCGAACCCGTGCATCGTCACACCGCGGGAGACGCGGATGCCGATGGCGGCCACCTTGCGCTCCGGGCCGCGCTCATCAGCAGGAACCCAGACCCCGCTGCGGCCGGCCACTCGGGCGGTGACCACCCCGAGGTCAGCGCAGACGTCGATGAGCAGACCTTCCAGCGAGCGGACGAAGTCGACGACGTCGAGTGGCTGGGGCAGGCGCACCACCGGGTAGCCGACCAGCTGGCCCGGCCCGTGCCAGGTGATCTTGCCGCCCCGGTCGACATCCACGACCTCGGCGCCGCGGGTCGCGCCCGGCGGCGGCCGCTCGAGTGGCTCGGTGCGCCGCCCGGCGGTGAAGACCGGTTCGTGCTCCAGCAGCAGCAGCGTGTCTGCGATCTCGGAGGCGACACGTTGGCGGTGCAGCTCACGCTGCAGGTCCCAGGTCTGCCGGTACGGCTGGTAGCTGTTCGACAGCTCGAGGCGCCGCACCACGACGTCGGGCCCGATCATCTACGGCAGCGTACGCCCGGAACCGTGGTGCAGGTGCTCGACGATCGCCATCAGGTTCGCCCGTAGCAGCGGCAGGTCGACGACCCCGCCGAGCAGCTCAGGCTCAGCAGCCGACATGTCGGCTGCCTGGAGGTAGGCCCGCCGGCCGCCCGGAGTCAACGACACCTCGACGGTTCGGCGGTCATGCTGGGCGCGCTGGCGCTCGACCAGGCTGTCGCGCTTGAGGCGGTCCACCGTGCGGGTCATGGTCTGCGGTGTCACCTGGCAGCGAGCAGCGAGGTCGTGCACCGCCAACGGGCCTTCGTTGTCGAGCTCGTGCAGAGCCATCAGTCCGGCATGCGTGAGCCCCTGCTCCGCCAGCCGCGCTGCCCACGCGCCCTCGACGAGCCGAGCAGCCATGGACAGCAGACGCCCCGTCGGCCAGCCGCCCAGGTCGTCGCTCGGGGTTGCGTTCGCGCTCATCGGCCACCATGCTGATGCTTCGCAGGCGAATCTTCAACTCGACAACTAATTTCGGAGTACGGCATGACCTCCACAGACTCGCCCGAGGCACCCGCTGACCAGGCACCCCGCAAGACCCGGCGGTTGCGCTGGCTGCTCCCGGCCCTGGTGCTGCTCGCGTGGCTCGCGATCGGCGGGCCGCTGGGGCAGTACGCGGGGCTGCTGAGCGAGGTGCAGGAGAACGACTCGGCGTCGTTCCTGCCGGCCGATGCCGAGTCGACCCAGGTGAGCGAGCTGGCGTCGGCGTTCAACAACGAGGACGTCATTCCCGCCGTCGTGGTGTACGAGCTCGACCGAGCCGTCACCCCGGACGACCTGGCCGTCGTGGGTGCCGACGTGGCCGAGATCGCCGCGATCGACGGGGTCGTGGGCGAGCCGGTCGGGCCGGTCCCGTCCGAGAGCGGCGAGGCCGTGCAGGTGATCGTGGGCCTGGACGCCTCCGAGGCCACGCAGACGCGCGAGTACGTCGAGCAGATCCGAGCGATCGTGGGAAGCGACGGCTCGATCGAGATCGACGGGGCGGCGAGCTACGTCACCGGACCGGCGGGGTTCTTGGCCGACCTCGGTGAGGCGTTCGGGGAGATCGACGGCATCCTGCTGCTCGTCACCTTCGGCGTCGTGCTGGTCATCCTGCTCATCGTCTACCGCAGCCCCGTGCTCCCAGCGCTCGTGCTCTTCGCCTCCGTGCTGGCGCTCGGAGCGGCCTCAGCGGTCATCTACGCCCTCGCCGACAGCGACGTGCTGACGCTCAACGGCCAGAGCCAAGGCATCTTGTTCATCCTCGTGGTCGGTGCGGCGACCGACTACTCGCTGCTGCTGGTGTCCCGGTTCCGCGAAGAGCTGCGCCGTCACCACAGCAAGTACGACGCCATGCGTGCCACCTTGAAGGGAACCTACGAGGCGATTCTGGCCTCAGGCGGAACCGTCGTCCTCGGGGTCATGGCCCTGCTGCTCAGCGAGCTCAACTCCACGCAGGGCCTCGGTCCGGTGGCTGCAGTCGGCATCGTCTTCGCCATGCTGTCGGTGCTGACGTTCCTGCCCGCGGCACTGGTGCTCATCGGCCGCGGGGCCTTCTGGCCGTTCCGGCCCGCCTACGGCACGGCCCCCACCGAGGTGCGCGGCATCTGGGGACGCGTCGCCCGCTTCGTGGGACGCCGCTATCGCCCCATCTGGATCGTCGTGTCCCTCGGCCTGCTCGCGCTGGCCGCGTTCCTGCCGACGTTCAAGGCCGAGGGCGTCGCGCAGTCAGACTTCTTGCTCGCCGAGGTCGAGTCGACCCAGGGCCAGGAGGCGCTGGCACGGCACTTCCCGGCAGGCTCCGGCAGCCCGGCCACCGTCATCGGCCCGGCGGACGAGATCGACGCGATGACCTTGACCCTGACCGAGGTGGACGGCGTGGCCTCCGTGGTGCCGGTGACGGACCCTGTCACCGGCGACGTCGCGACCGTCGACGGGCTCGTGCAGCTCGACGTCACGCTGGAGGCGGCGGCGGACTCCGACGAGGCCGAGCAGACCGTGACCGAGATGCGCAGTGGCCTTGACGCGGTGTCGCCCGCGGCCCTGGTCGGCGGGCTCACCGCGGTTCAGCTCGACACCCAGGCAGCCGCGCAGCGTGACCTGTTCGTCATCATCCCGGTCGTTCTGCTGGTGATCCTGCTCGTGCTGATGGCGCTGCTGCGCTCGGTGCTGCTGCCGGTCCTGCTGATCGGCACCGTCGTCGTGTCGTACTTCGCGACGCTGGGGCTGGGTGCGATCGTCTTCAACACGATCTTCGACTTCCCCGGGGCTGACCCGAGCGTGCCGCTCTTCGCCTTCGTCTTCTTGGCTGCGCTGGGTATCGACTACAACATCTTCTTGATGACGCGGGCACGCGAGGAGACGATCAAGGTCGGCACCCGGCGAGGCATCCTGAAGTCCCTGGCCGTCACCGGTGGGGTGATCACGAGCGCAGGCATCGTGCTCGCGGCGACCTTCGGCGCGCTGTTCGTGCTGCCGATCCTGTTCCTCGCCCAGATCGCCTTCTTGGTGGCAGCCGGCGTGCTGATCGACGCGCTCATCGTTCGGTCGCTGCTCGTCCCGGCCCTGGTGTACGACATCGGACCCAAGGTGTGGTGGCCGAGCAGGCTGGCCCGCGAGGACGAACCTTCGCAAGGGGCGGCTACTGCGCCGGCCGGTCGAGACGACGTGGTCGCAGCACCGTCTCGATGACACCGCCGTCGGCCGTGCGCTCGACCCGGTAGCCGAGTGCTTCCGGTCGGTCGCTGACGACCTCGGCCAGGTCGGTGCCCCGGTAGAGCAGGCCGACGCCGTCATCGGTGGCGTAGGAGAGGGGCAGGGTGCCGTCGGCGACCAACCGGTGCAGCAGCGGACGACGCTCGGCCTCGCTGTCGTAGTGCACCCCGTTGCCGTAGGGCAGCAGCCCGAGCCCGTTGGTCACCGCACGCAGGCGTGGACCGTAGGAGTCGGTCGTGCCTCCGACGTGCCAGCACAACGAGCCTGCCGACACCCCTGACAGCACGACCCCCCGATGCCAGGCCTCACGCAGGACCGGCCGCAGGCCGTGCACGTCCCAGACGGCGAGCAGGTTGGCCACCGAGCCGCCACCGACCCAGATGACGTCCTGGGCGAGCAGGTGCTCGGCCAGGTCGTCGACGTTGGGCATGGGGAAGAGCGAGACGACCGTGAGTCGAACGTCGTCGCGCCCGTAGAAGCTCTCGTGCAGCCGGGCGGCCCACACCGCCTGGTCTCCACCCGCGGTGTTCAACGCCGCCACGCGAACGGTGCGCCCCGGGTCACCGGGTCGCGCCAGGTCGAGGGCGTGGTCGATGAGCGGCCCGGGACGCAGGAACGTGCGGCCCCCGGGGAGAAACCCGCCGGACGTGGCCAGGATCGTCGGTTCCGCTGCGCTCATGTCGGCACTCCTC
>Ga0272442_10003374_pt1 | contig 22474 bp, 36 predicted proteins | sample SSMForm2O_FD_200262 | JGI IMG/M metagenome (GOLD analysis project Ga0272442, IMG submission 200262) | Marine sediment archaeal communities from Little Sippewissett salt marsh, Falmouth, MA, United States - SSM-Form-2O | ecosystem: Environmental > Aquatic > Marine > Wetlands > Sediment ...
CTCCCTAACTTTGCATTACCCCAAGATAATTCTCCAACATCTGTTAAACTCATATTATTTTTTCCATATTCAATATCCTTTGCATTGTTTCCTGCATTTTCATTTAAATCCCAATAAGAAATACCATCCCAAGTTAAAGCACTAACTAATGAAATTAAAATAATTGGTATAATGAATAATATTAACTTTTTCATAGGAATCTGCTTGCTATTAAACCTCCCGCAATAGAAATTATAATAATAAACAAATAAGGAATAACAAAATCAACAACCAAACATGCTAACTTAGTTCCGTCTGAAATATCCCCAGCACAATTCAAACCAGCAGAACTTCTTGCAGTTGTAACTTCATCCTTTATAAAGTTTAAAGAAACCATTCCCACTAAGAAAATCGTTATACCAAAAATGATTGCTAATCCTGCTTGTCCCTTATTATTCATGTAAAAATTATCCTTGCGCCAATAATCGCACCTGCTATAAAGATTAAACCTCCTATAAAATGAAAAATTGTTAAGTCAGCTACAATACAAGCTCCCTTCTCAAAATTTGAAGTTGTACTTGTACAATTTAATTGACTATTATCTCTTGCATCATCTACAAATTCTTTAACTGGAACTACTAAAGCCAATGCTAAAACAATTATCACAATACCTAACATAAATCCATAAAACACTACTTGTCCTTTGTTGTTCATAGAAAACCTCGTTTTTTACTTTTCTTTCTAAAAAATTGTACTTCCTTAGTTTCTCCTCTTGTACCTAGTCTTAATCTTTTCTTCTGGACAACTCTAAATGGGTCTACTTTACTTGGTCTAAATCCTTGTCCCAAATTAACCCTCACTTTTTCTAATTCTGTACCTCTTGTAATATATCCTGAAGCTCTTAGAGTTCCTGTAAGTTCTTTTCTTAACAATTGTTTTGCTTCTCTTAAACCTAATTTTTCTTTCAATTGTACATCCTTCCCTTTTTCTCTAACGAAAACACTAAACTTATCAATAGTTGATTTACTTATTTTACCTAAACCTCTACCAGATGATAAACCCTTAGGTTTGGGTGTGACAATTGGTGGTTGTATTGCAGGTTTAGGTTTAAATGAAGGTCTTGTCTTTGCTTTAGCTTGTTGTTTTGTCTTTAATATTGTTTCTTGTCTTGTCTTTAGTTTTTGTATTATTAATTCTTTTAATTCTAACTTAGGTTTGGTTTTTTGTATGGTTATTGGTTTTTGTCCACTAACTTGAAATGGTTTTGTAGATATAACTGGTTTAATTTCTTGTTTTATTTTCTGTGCTGGAATTGTTTCAATAACTGTTCCTGATGTTGTTGATGATTTAATTTCCAATTCTTCTCCTAATTTTGTAAAATCTCCTACAACCATTCCACCTGTTGTTCTTTCATACTCTCCAGTTCCAACATATTCTGAAACAGCTCCAGTTCCTCCAACCATTCTTGGTAAGTCTTTACCAATTATTTTTGTTGTGGTTTTTGTAGTAGGAACTTTTATAATTGGTTTAGGTAGCAACTCAACATTTTTAGTTACTTGTTCAGTAAATGTTTTTGTAAAAGATGTCTTCTTTCCTCCACCTATAATAATTTTTGATGGTTCAGGAATCACAATTGGTTCTTTTTGTCTAACTAAGAATGTAGTCATTAAAGATGGTTTTCCACTTGCCCTCGCTAAAGGATTAGTAATATCTTTAAAACTTTGTTCGTATCTAGTTATTGAATATGCAGGGAAATCTATCTTTCCTGTTTCCTGTACACCAGATAAGAAAGTTTTAGTTGTTTTTGGTTCGTAAGTAAATGTTTTTGTCCTTATATTAGCCCTACCTATTGGTTTTTCCATAATAACTTGTAAAGATGTTTTGTCTTGTTTTAAAATACTTGGAACATTCTCCCATGTTACAGGTCTTCCTGCAATCTCTTCAGCTAAGTTTTTCCATACTACTCTTTCTTTTCCTGTAAGTTTACCAAATTGAGTTAAGTCAGTTGGAATACTTTTTCCTTTTATTAATTCTAAATTACTAAAATATCTTCCTTCTACAGCAGTACTTGATAAATAAGGTTCAGATCCAATTACTACTCCAGATGATTCAGTAGAAAAAACCTTAGCTGGAAGATAAGTAACTTTTGGTTTAATATTGAAAACTTCTTTGAAAACATTTGTTTTTGTTACTTTAATTGGTGGAGAATACTCTCCCTTTATTCTATACCATTGTAAGGGGACATCCCTATAACCTGTTTTTAAGTTCACATTATATTCATAAGCCACAGGTTTTTTAATTGGTCTGATAACTTCTGTTTTAATAATTGGTTTTCTTAAATATTGGTATCCTTTAATTCCTGCTCCAAGAGTACCTAAAAATAAACCTGCACCTCTTGTTTCAAAAGTCCTATAAGTTTCAGCAGGTCCAAAGGCAGTTGCAAAACCACCAGCAGTTAAAGCTGTAGGTCCAATTACTCCATAAGAAGCAATTTGTCCTGCGAACTCTGCGACTTTTGTAACTTTTATACTAGTAACTACATTTTTCCATTCAATAGGTCCTGTAGTTGTACCTTTTGTCCCAGTCTGAAAAAAACTTGAACCTGAGATTTCAATTTCAGCTTTAGGACTTATCTCTTCACTTACTAATCCAAATAATTCTCCTACCTTTTTAGGAGCTGTAATTACTGTTGTTTGTCCTATATCAGAAACTATTTTTGATGGCTGAAAAATATTAAATGTTTCTTCTTCTGTATAATATTTTTTCCCTCCACTCTCAAAAAACTTTCCATATGTTCTTCTTATATTTTTAAATGACCCTGCAATTACAGTTTTAGTAGAAGGTTTATATTCTCCATAAACTAATGTATCATATCTCTCTGGTTCTGCTTGTTCTAATTTAGGAGGAGTAAATAAACTCTTTCCAAATAAAAGATTTGTAGTTTTATATTCGCTAAATTTATATTCCCTATCAGCAGTAGGAGTGTTAGGAGTAATAAAATCAATAGCTCTTTCTATTGGCTTTTTTGTATCATAATCTAAATATATATTTTTTGAACTTGGAACATAAGTTTCTTTACTTGGGGCTGCAGATACAACAACAAGACTTTGATTTCCAATTTGAGTAGTATAAGGTGTAGGTGGTGTTTCTACTTTTAAAGCACTTAGGACACTTTTAAAAACACTATAATCAGGTTTAATTTTTTTTGATGTTTTAGTATAATCTACATTACTCGGAGCAGAAACATTAAGTACATTAGTATCAGTTTCCGTTCCACTTACTACTGGTAATGTAATTGAATTAATTATTTGTCTATCTGTTCTTTCCATATTCACTGAAACTTTTTTAAGTTCTTCAAGTTCTGGAACTTTTACTTTTACACCCAATGCCTTATAAGCTTCAACTTCTGAATATCCTTTCTTTTTTAACTCTCCAACTTTCTCATTAATTCTTTTTAAAGTATCTGAAGTAGTTGATTTGGCTACACCACCCTCAATTGTGAGTGATTCTTGAGGCATGTTCTGTAAATATCTTAATTGCCTTCTTGTTAAGTCTTCTGCATTTGCCTTACCCTCAAGATATTTTTGTATTCCAGAATAAAAATCATACTCTCTTTGTTGTGATTCCACTTCTTTTTGTGTTGATTGTAACTGTTCTTGATATTGGGAAAGTTTTTTCTTATACTCTTTAACTTTTTCTTCTTCTTTTGATATTGCTTTTTGAGTTTGGATTGCACTTCTTCTTTCTAATCTTCCTTTTAATCCTTGTGACCTTAATTGTTTAGCACTAACAGCTTTAATTTTTTCTCTTGCTTCTTCTAATTGTTTAGCTCTTTGATTTGCCTCTTGTCTCCTTTGCTGTATCAACTGTTGTTGCCTTCTTATTTGTTCTTGTGCTTCTTCTATAGTTACCATTCTTCTAAAAATAATTTAATACATTTACCTTTTTTAATATCTTCAATGATGTTTTTCTCTAGTTTTTTCTTAGGTAAAGAGATATTGATTTGCCCGTTCCTTTTATTTACCCATGGTTTAACTTTTAGTTTCATAAAATTTTACAGGTAATTTTATTTATAAATAGGGCTTATTTTTCTTTAGAAATCTTTTTCTTCTTCTTTTCAGTACTATAAAAATATAGAATATATATTGCAGGTAATACATTTTGAAATACATTATGTAAAACAAATGTTAATAGGAAAAAATTAATAACTAATATCCAAGTTATAATCCTTTTCTTTCTTTTTAAGGATAAAAATATTGAATATAAATGTCCTGCTATAGTTAGAAATAAAACAACATAAAAAACAATTAAAGATGCAGAATAACTTACCATTTTACTTTATCCAATCTAGATCTTTCTCTTTATTAGGTTTAATTTTGACACCATACTTCTTTGATAGTAGATTTAGTAGTTTATAAAAGTTATTAATATCAGATTTAAAAGAATTTATCTTTGCACCAGTTGAATCTCTAATAATAACCTCTATGATTTCTCCACGGTAACCTTGAGGAATCCATCCACTCATCCTGTAACTAGAGCATATACAATTATACCTATAATGATTAATGCACCAATTCCAATACCCAATCCACCTATTTTCTTTCCAATTTTAGCTGTTTCAGTTTGCATTCTATTCATAAGAAGTCTATAACCAGCAATGTTTGACCCCTTTTCAAGTGTATTCTTGTAGTTTTCTCTAGGTGAAAAAGGCACAGTACTCCACGATGGTTGTATAATAATTGGTTTCTTCTTGTAAATAAGTACATGCTCAGAAGAAGCTAATCTTGGAACATCATCAACCATTGTTGTCTGTTCTTTTATCTGTTCTCTCTTGAAATCAACAACTCCATTTTCATTTATTTTCATTATAGTTACCCAGTTATCTCTTGCTTTTTTATTACTAATTTTACCTTTTAAAGGTAACTTAAACTCTTTCTTCTTCTTGTTACCAGAATCTAAAACTAAATTTAGTTTTTCTTCAATTCTATCAAGTCGACTTCCCTCGTTTTTATTTTGGTATTCTTCCATTTTAACTTGTTGCTTGTTCACTTTCTTGTGAACCTTTTTTCTTGAACCAACCTTTATTAGGAGTAATCTTTCTTTTAGTTACATCTGCAATTTCTCTTCTTTGTAATATAGCCAACTCTATTAATTTAGCATCTCTTGAAAGGGATGTTGCTGTTAAAATCTCTGCTTCTTTTTCAAAATAGTCTTCAAAATAATCATTTCCCATTATCATTGAAGCAATTAAAGCCATACCCTTATATGTTCTTATAGGATTTCTTGGAGTACCCAGCTCATTTATTTCTTTGTCGTCCCTAAGATAACCTAGTTTAGTAGTATCTCTAGCAATTGCTACATTGTGTAGGAAAGTATGAACACTCTGTTTATCCTCTGGTGTTGGTGCATTCCCAGCCATAACTTCTGCTATTCTTCTTAATGCTTCATCGTCACTCATCTCTTGTTCAACCATTATAACTTAATACTCCTATTTTAATTGCTCTAAATACTCCAGCTAGAATACCAGCTATGATAAGAAAGTTTGTCCACATACCTCCATATCCATAAACAGTAATAATTAAAAGAACAATAAATGCTGGAGTTAGTATTCTAAATACAACATCTATTCCTCCTAAGATTGCAATAATTACTTTTAATAATCCTATTTTATTCTTCATCTTTTCTTAAAATTTCCATTATTTCCTTAAAAAACTCCACAATTGTTTTATTTTTTAATTTACAATAACCTAAAACAAACAAGGCAAATAATATGACGACAACGAGTAAGTTATCAAATAAATTTCCCAGCATTTTCTCATCTTATTTTTTTAACTCTATGTCCTTTTTTTTGAATTGCCTCAAGCACATAACCGCATTTTCCTAAATCTTTAACAAGATAGTCAACAATTTCCTCCTCTGTTTTATATTTTTTTATGTTCATTTTGAATCTTTTTATGGCTTGTTTCTTCCAATCTTCTTTATCTATTAGATCAGGAAACTCTTTTATTACTCCATCATAGTTTAATCTTAAACCTTCTATAGTTGAAACTTTTCCTGTTGAATCCCTAAAAAACATTGCATGATTATCTATTACTACTTCAATGTACTCATTAGCATATCTAAAAATTATTCCAATCATACTAAGTTCTTGTTAGTTTCATAAATTAAATCTAAAATCCTTGCTATTGCAGCAATAGGGTCTAGGATTTCATCTTTAACATTGTCTTTAATAAAGTAACCCATTTGTGTAGGTTGCTGAGTTACTTCTGCATTATTGGTTTTTGTCTTTTTTTCCTCTACCATCTTCTTTATAAAATTTATTTACAATTACCCAATCACCTTTACATATATCTGAATTTTTTGGGATTGTAACTTGCTTAATTCCATCTTTTCTTTCCCTCACTTTGCAAACTTCCACTTAATTTCAACTCCATTACATTAAATAAAAACTTTTATTTATAAATAGGGCTTATCATAGATGTTAATCTGTGATAAGTTCATAAGCAGCCCTTATACTAATATAAGCAGCAATTCCTAAAGTAATTATTCCTATAGCCCATGTTGTAACAGAGTCTTTTATTCCTGCAATTCCATAGAATAGTGTATAAATTCCTAGGAAATATAATCCAAAAGTTCCTAAAATAGTAATAGGTGCATCTTCTTTCCAAAGTCCAAGAATTATTACTCCTAAAGACAACACTACTATTAGGATATAAAATCCTAGAGTATCTACAAATCCTGAGGGAGTTACTTCAAACTCAAAACTTGTTCTTCCATGGTCAATGTTATTTGTGAAATAAATGTCTGAGCTATAAACTCCTAATTTATCTGCTTCATTTGTATACCTACAATAACCACCAATGTTTGAACCAGCAGCACTTCTTATATAAACACTACCATCTGGGTAAAATACTGAAACATTACAAGAGCAATCTGTACAAGAAGACAGATTTGCATTAGCCATTACTATATCAATTGTAAAGTTTTCATATTGTTTAAAAGTAAAACTCTCGTCAGCACTTACTATTCCAATTAGTAAAATAACTGCAAAAACAAAAATCAATTTGTATTTCATCTGAAATCTAACCAATAACATAACCTCCCGTATGGTCTTTTATTTGAGCTTGCCATTTGTAATGTAGTAAAATTACCATTACATTGTGAAGCACCACTTATTATTGGTTGGTAAGTGATGTTAATCCAAAATAATCCTGAGATAGTATTATCACTTGTATCATTAGCAGTAGCATTTAAATAGTAAATATTTGGAACATCAAGTGCAGATACATTTGATATAGCACCTGCACATGATATAGTAAAGACTGAGGTGTCATTTAATGTATAACAACTAATCCCATTAGAATCAGTTGCGGTTATTGAATGACTTAGAGATTGATTTACATATCCAGACTTGTTAGTAAGTGATGTCCATGTAGGAGGAGTAACATCTGGACTAGGGGCTACAGAATAATTAGTAATATTTACATAGATAATTGAATAAGCTAAATTATTACTTGTATCATTTACACTTATATTTAAATAATTAAAACCTATTGTTAGGGCAGTAGAGTTAGTGATATCTCCAGTGCAATTAATATCATATTTAGTAGTATCGTTAAGAGTCCAACAATCAACAGCAACATTATCTGAGGCAGTAAAGTGAGTATCAATAGTATCATTATATTCTTTTGTAATGTTAACAAGACTTATGAATGTAGGTGGGATAGTATCTACAAACACAGAATAATTAGTTATATTAACATATATAATAGAATAATTTAGATTATTACTTGTATCATTTATAGATATATTTAACCATTCAAAACTAGGTGTCAAGGCAGTTGAGTTTGTAAGATAACCTGAACAATTTATAGTGTATTTACTTGTATCATTTAAACTCCAACAATCTACAGCTACATTATCACTCCCATTCATTAATACTCCTATAGTATCATTATACTCAATAGTTATGTTAGCTAAATCTGTAAAGTAAGGTGCAATATTATCTACATAAGTTGTGTAGTTAGTAATATTAATATAAATCACATCTGAATCTATGTTGTTTGATGTATCATTGACAGTAACATTAATCCAGTTAAATCCTACAGTTAATGCAGTTGAATTAGTAATATCTCCTGTACAATTAATTGTGTACTTACTTGTATCATTTAACACCCAGCAATCAACATTTACATTATCACTAGCTGTAAAATGAGTATCAATAGTATCATTATATTCTTTTGTAATATTAGCTATTGAAGTTATTACTGGGTTTACTGTATCTGTATAAACAGAGTAATTAGTAATATTCACATAAATAATATCACTATCAATGTTACCAGAAGTATCATTGACAGTGACATTTATCCACTCAAAACTTGGGGTTAATGAGGAAACATTAGTAAAGAAACCTGAACAATTTATAGTATACTTACTTGTATCATTCAAACTCCAGCAATCAATAGCTACATTATCACTAGCATTAAACAAAACATCAACACTATCATTATACTCAACAGTTATGTTTACAATATCATCTATTGTCGGATTAACAGTATCTACATAAGTTGTGTAGTTAGTAATATTTACATAGATAATTGAATAAGCTAAATTATTACTTGTGTCATTCACACTTACATTCAAATAATTAAATCCAACTGTTAATGCCGTAGAGTTGGTAATATCTCCTGTACAATTTATAGTATACTTACTTGTGTCATTAAGATTCCAACAACTTACTCCAACATTATCTGAAGCAGTAAAATGAGTATCAATAGTATCATTATATTCTTTTGTAATATTTTCTAAACTTGTAAAAGTAGGTGCTTCTGTATCTATGAACACACTTGAGTTAGTAATATTAACCCAAAACAATCCAGAGATAGTATTGTTGCTTGTATCATTTACATACATTGTTAAATAATATATTCCAACTTCTTGTAAACTTGAATTAGTAAAATATCCAGTTTCATTAACTGTAAACTTTGTACTATCATTTAAATAAAAATTATCCACAGCAACATTATCAGTAGCATTAAACAAAACTCCTATAGTATTATTATAATCCTCAGTAATATTTACTAAACCTGTCCAACTTGGATCTTCTGTATCTGCATAAATACTATAATTAGTAATGTTCACATAAATAATTGAATAATTTAGATTATTACTTGTATCATTTATACTTATATTTAGCCATTCAAAACTAGGAACTAACTCACTTGAATTAGTAAGATAACCTGAACAATTTATAGTATACTTACTTGTGTCATTAAGATTCCAACAACTTACTCCAACATTATCACTTCCATTCATTAATACTCCTATAGTATCATTATACTCAACAGTAACATTAGCTAAGTCGGTAAAGTAAGGTGCAATATTATCTACATAAGTAGAATAATTAGTTATATTAACATAAATCTCAGTTGAAGTTTCTAAATTACTTGTATCATTAATAGTTATTGTTAAATATTCAAAGCTTGGTATTAACTCACTTGAATTTGTAAACTCTCCATCACAATCTATAGTATACTTACTTGTATCATTTAAAGCAAAACAACTCACACCAATATTATCACTTGCATTCATAGTAACATCAACACTATCATTATACTCAACAGTTATGTTTACAATATCAGTAAAATAAGGTGCTATTGAATCACTTGTATTTAAAGTAAATGTAACCTCTTCATAATCTATTTGTCCTACTGAATCATTTGCATAAATTCTAATGACATGAACACCCTCATCCCAAGTTACTCCAGTTATATTTACATCACAAGATGACAAGTAAACTGTATTACTACCATTATTAGTATACCAACAAGTATCTTTATTAGTTTCTTCTACACCAAAAGTTATATTAGCTGTAGTAATATTTACAGTAGAATCATTTGTAGGTGCTGTTATAGTTAAGTTAGGGTAAATATTATCAAAGGTATAACTTCTCTCCCCTCCTGAATACACATTACTATCATCCTCACATTCTACATCCCAATAAAAGTAACCTTGATATTGATGTAAAGTAAAATTATTAGTAGCATTTTCAACTGGATTCGCAACTGTCTGATTATATATACCATCAAAATATAAACTACAATTATCTGCTGTTCCACCTGTATAAGTATAATTTAAATCTAAAGGAGTAATATTTGTATAAGATAAATCATCTGGATACAATAAACTAACTGTAACATTCTCACTTGGTGCTGAACCATTTACAAAGATATATTCTAAATTTGTATAATTAACATTCCCTGCATCATCATAAAAAGTCCACATATAACTATGGTTTCCCTCTACATTAATTGTCTGGGACTCTGTTATTAAAGCTAAAGTATTACCAGTAATATTCTCAGTTGTATTTACCCAACTTCCTGTATAATTTGTAGAAAAGATATAACTACTCAAATTCAAATTATCATATAATGTTATTTTAAAATCAATTTCTGTATTATTATATGGACTTTCAGGACTTGTTTCTATATCTGAATAATAAGGAACTGAATTATCAATCTCTACTAAAAATTTATCTCCAAATCTTAAATTACTTACATTATCCCTTACATATATTAATGCTTCTTGTTGTCCTGTATCTCCACTAACTTCTACACTTAGATTCCAATAACTATACTCTCCTGTTAATTGACTTCCACTTAAAAAATCCATTGATGAATTTCCTGAACTATTTAAATAACTTAAATCAACTGTTGCATTACTTATTCCTGCACCACTTGTTCCATCTGTAACATTTAATAATAAATTTATAATATCTCCATCTTTTACACTCATTGTTCCCTCATTATATAATACTTCAAAAATTTCAATAACTGGATACTTCTGGTCTACTCTTACAGTAATCTGACTTGTATTTCTTAAACCAGAATTATCCCAAGCAGTTGCATTAATAAAATAATCTCCATCTCCATAATTTTGTGTACTCCATAAACAATGATATGGACTTGTAGTATCATTACATAAACTCCATAAATCAGTTTCATTAAAGACAATAGTTTCTACTCTATTAATTCCTCTTAAATCAGTTGCAGTAATTTTTAATGTAACTTTTCCAGAAATATAAGTATAATTTTGTGGAGAATAAATATCTATTGTTGGATTTATTAAATCGTAGTTAGATGATGATAATGGAAAGAAATCTCTATCATAATTAGAATTAGGAGTATCACTTGTAGATACATTGTATTGAAAATCACATATACTATTATTATCTACATCTGTACAAGTATCACTCCACCCTGTTCCCTCTGTGTTTGTCCAATAGTTTCCACCTATATTACTTCCTAATACTATATTCTCTCCAGAAGTTACTGAAATATTATAAGCTGGTTTTGTAAAAGTTCTTGCATTTACATAATAGTTACTTTGTGTAGTTAGATTAAATACATTGTCATAAATTAAATTCTCATTTTGTTGAACCTGATATGTTTCCATTATTCTTGAACTTGAACCTGATGTTGTTGCTTCAATATAATTCTTTGTAATATTTAATAATCCATATCTTGCACCATAATAAAGATAAAGAGGTTTATTTCCCATGTTTTTCATTGTATTATTATAAATTAAGCACTCCCAAACATCACAATCTGCCCTATCAATTCTAATTCCATAATCACAATCTTCTATATAAGAATTTTTAACTATAACTCCATCTGTTCCCACACCAGTTCTGTATGCCTTTCCATCTCCTGAACCACCTGGATTACAATTTCTTATTTCTATATTATCTAGAGTTATATTAGAACCACCAGTACCTGAAGTAAAACTCCACTCATCAAATCCCTCTAATTTACAATTCTCAACATAAATATTATCATTATAACTTCCAACATAAATACCCTCATCATGATAAATACTACCAGCTATAATGCTATAACCTTGACAATCAATAGTAATATCATCTGCATCATTATTAATAGTTATGCAGTTACTTCTTGTAGTAGTAATATTTTGAGTTAAAGTATAAGTACCCTCATTTGAAATATATGTACATCCTGTTATATTATAATCTGGTGCTTCTGAATATGTAACTCTTAATTGAGTATCATAATGTATACTTTCTCCTCCTGTTTGTTTCCATTTTCCATAATCTTGTGTAAACCCAACAAACCACTCGTCATCGACTAATCTATCTCCTAAATCATTATTTGCATTTGAATTTAAAACATACCAATCTGTAGAATTACAACCAAACCCACAATAATCATCTAAATCTCCCCATTCACTTGAACCAGGACAACTAACTTTCTTACACCATTTACTATCATCTTCTGCAGAATAATAAACATTACCATCTCCTGCACCCTGAAGTGTAGAATACTTTGTTATATTCAACCATAAATCATCTCTTGTTCCTCCATCCCAAAGAACACCTTGAGGCAATTCAAAAAACTCCTGAGTAACTGTTTCATCTGCACAATCAACATTATGCTGAACTTCTGCAGGGTCACAATCTGGAGCATCATTACATCCTCCAGCAGAATACATTCTTACTTCAACACTATCAATAGGAGAACCGTCTGGAATAGCTGAAACATTAAACCCCATAGCTAAACCAGATTTAACTTTCCTTGAATCTTCATATCCTAATTCTACAATCATGGCATTAGCATTAATTTGAGTTTCACCCTCCTCAGCAAGTTGAGCAACTATTTTAACTTTAAGATTATCTATTTGGTTACTGTTCCAATTACCTGAAAAACTACCATGAGTCCATTCTGCATTTCCGTCTGGAATTTGAACAACATCACTCCAAGTTGAACCACCATCTGTAGATATAGATGTATTCCAATAATCTCCCTCATTAAAAAGATAATTAACAAACATCCATACAGTTATATTTGTAACCTCTTGATGAAATATACCTGAACCCATTGTAAAAACACCTGTTTGCCCAGTTGTATCTGCTGATATTTCTCCACAATCACCATCAAAACAAGGGTTAGCATCCCAGAAAATCCCTTTATATGCAGAAGAATAATATAAGGGTTCCCAACAACTATCTCCACCATAAAGGTCACATGAATCTTCTCCATCTGGTGCTAAAACTAAATCAGTCCAAGCATCTCCATACCAACCTAAATAAAAATTACTATCAACAGAATTACCTGTATCATTTTGATAACCCATAAATATATCTCCATGAGTATCATTTATATAAACTGTAGTAGAATGTTCTCCTAAGTGAACTACCTCATTAATTTTAGCAGAAACAGTTATTATTTGTTCATCTAAATTACTAATTGTCAAATCTCCTTTATCAACTTTACTTAATGTAGCATTATCTTTTTTTAATAATTCTTCTCTTGTTCCTACTTTAATAGGTATATCCACTTTTTTTCCAACTAAATATTTTGGATTTATTTTTATTATCCTATCAGTAGAATTAAAATCAATACACTCAACACCTAATAATCCAGAAGTTAAAACATCTTTGCCATCATCATAAACAACACAATTACCAAATCTCCCATCATCCTTTAAACTCCTTGCATTTCTCCATGATTTCCACTGTTTATCTTCAAATACATAATAACCAGACTCCCAAACACATTCTCCATTATTACATGTTGTTTTAGAATTAGAAGTATATTCTGTTCTGGAATTTCCTAATTCCATTCCTGCTGGTTCTTGTATACTTCCTAATGAGCCATAATTAATTTCTTCTGAAACCTCAGATGTTTTATCCTTTAAACCAATAATAATTAGAAAAATACCTAAGATTAAAAATAAAATAATGAGAGAAATAAATAATAAACTTCTCCCGTTAAAAAAATCATTGTTCATTTATAATTTTACCTCAATTTTATAGTAAACCAGAGTTTCTTAGTCCTTGAGCTGCTATTCCGATAGAGGAAGTTGCAATTGCAAGAGCGAAGAACAAAGTTGTTAATCCTACTAAAGTATCTGCAGCTCCTGTAACATTTCCGTCAGCTTGAGCTGTACCAACTTGTTGTGCAACTGTTGGTAAAAGAGCAGTACCTACAAGGATAACAATAAATCCTCCGATAATATTTCCTAACATTTTTCCAATTCTCCCCTCCATAAAAATATACTAATCATAACCTTTTTAAAAAATGTTTATTTTTAAATAGGGCTTATACCTGTAAAACTTAATGATAATAAATGATAAGCCCATTTTATAAAGATAAATTACGACTATTTCAACAATGGAAGAAACTAATTTTGGTGAAGAAGAGAAAAAAATCTCTAAGATTAATGCAGCAGCTTTAATCAATTTAACTCTTGAAAGATTATGGGCTAATGCTTTTAACAAACAAGCTTCTGGTAATTTATTAGGGTGGAACCGTTGTCTTGATTCGCTCTGGTTGATTTTAGGTGGGGATGAAGATGATGATTCAATTTATGTTAAAGAATTTAATAAGATTGAGATTGAAATTGGCAATTCAGGAAGTCTGATCCATAAAAAAACTGGTTTTGCCTTAACTTCACAAGATGAAAATAAATTAATATCATATCAGTACCGTTTGTTAATGAAGAAGTCCTTATTTTTAAGAAGACTACAGAATAAACAAGGGAAAGGTACTGCTTATGAGGATTATTCCTCAGATTATATGGAAGTATAATGGTAGATGTAAAAGATTCTGTTGGAAATGTATGGAGTTTTCATGTAGATAAGAAACTTATCCCAGTCCTAGAAAAAATTAGAGAGAGAGTTACAAAAAAGGATAAGGATTATGTAACTTTGATTGATGGTTACGAGGGTGCTGGGAAATCTACATTTGGAATGCAGATTGGGAAATATGTAGACCCTGATTTAAATATTTCAAGAGTATGTATGACTGCTGACGAATTTAAGAAGGCAGTTGTGACTGCTGAAAAAGGTCAATGTGTAATTTATGATGAGGCTGTGACAGGTATGATGGCTGGAGATAGTATTTCTAGGATTGGAAAACTACTCAAGTCATTGATGATGCAAATGCGACAAAAAAATCTTTTTATAATTGTAATTTTACCTACGATTTTTGAGCTTAACAAGTATGTTGTGCTATCTAGAGCTAAAAATTTCTTCCATATCTACGAGACTGGTGGGAAAATGGGATATTGGGTAGGGTATAACCGTCATGATTTGAAGAAACTTTACATAATGGGTAAAAGAAACTATGCTTATAGGGTAAAATCAAAGTTTAAAGGAAGGTTTCATGGTAAATATACTATAGATGAAGAAAAATATAGGAAAAAGAAGGAAGAAACACTAGCTTTAATAGATGAAGATGACAGACCGGTCACTCATAGGTGGGAAATTCAAAGAAACTTCTTAATATGTGTCTTAAATAAGCAAGGATATACTCATAAAGAGCTTGAGGGACTATTCAAGGCATGTAAATACCATTTAACCGGGGCTGCGGTAGGTTTAGTAACCATAAAGAGCGGCAAATGGATGGATAATGTGGATTTTGAAGGCATTATAGAGGAATTTAACAAGAAAACAACGAAAAAAAAGAGATAATATATATTGGGTATATATCTAATGATTAATCAAGGCATATAATAAAGAGACCAACCAACATCTAGGCATTGAAACTACTAGAAAGTGTTAAAAAAGGTGTTATAGTGTGTTATATAGGTGTTATAATAGGGCAAAAAATTACTACTATTTTTTAGTTATTTTTTATTTTTAAAAATATATACTAGTATAGATTAATATAGATTATTTATACTTAAAAAAAATAGGTGGGATCTAAAAGTTTTTTCATTACTATATTATAATAGGAGTGAAAAATTATTATTTTACGAAAAGTTTTATATCTGTTTTATGTGTAAATATAAAAATATGTTTCTTCTTTTATGTATTCTACGAAACACCCTAGAGTAGTTATAATATAAAGTTTTTTGTTTCTACTTTATAGTGGAAAAGTGAGGTTTACAAAAAACGAAACATTTAAAAAGGTATTATTCCTATTCTATTTAACTAAACACAAAAACACAATATGAGGTTAAGATGTTAAACAAAATATACAATAGGTTAAGAAGATTGTTTAAAAAGAGAACAGAATGTTTTCTTTTTTATGACAATAAAAAAAAGAGCTGGATCTTTCCGGCTTTTTCATATTTAAATAAAGTTGAATTTCAGGGAGTAAAGGACTAGGGGAAAATGGTTGTATATAAATGTCCAAAATGTAAGAGAGAACACGAAACAAAAGATAAGGTAAAGATTCCTTTATGTAGGTGTTGTTTGATTAAAATGGTTAAGATTAAAAGATGATATTGTTTATAAGTAATTGTAAGGAGGTTAAAGCTTAGAAAATGGGCAATTTAGATAAAGATAATAAAGATATACAAATATTGAAAGCTCTTTATTTTGGAAATCACTTAAACGATAATGAAATGGAAAGAGCTTATAAATTGTTGAAAATGTTGGATACTGAGCTAAAGAGTAGGATTTAAAATGGCGGGAATGACTAAATTTAAAAGTGTTGAGGATTTTAAAAAGGAAGTTAAACAAAATTGTGTATGGGAAGATTATTTTAAAGTAAATAATTTAACATATAAGATTTATGAATATGGTGGTGGGTGGAAAAAAGAAGAAGATTGTTATGTATATTTTTATAACAAATATACTAAAACAATGTTTAAAATAATTTACCTTTTAAACCCATATAAATTTAAATCTTTTGAAGTTATTGAAAATCCTTTTTTATGGCGAACAGACACTTTATAAAATGGCGGGAATGACTAAACAACATTTTAATAAGATTGCGGAGATTATAAGAGAAGACTTAATTTATAAAGATACAAGTAATGAAACAGACGGACATAAAAATATAAGATTAATAGAAAGTTTATGTAAGTTTTTTAAAGAACAAAATCCTTTATTTGATGAAAACAGATTTAAGAAAGCTTGTTTAAAATGAATATAAATAAGTGGATAAATGAAAATAGAGAAGCGATTGATGAATATACAAAAAGCCAATATAAAAACGATGAGGAGAGAAGATTATGGGTTTTAAACGATGAGTTTTTATATAATTGTTGTAGAAGAAATGTTAAACTTTAAAATGAAAGCTTGTTTAAAATAAAATGGTAAGTGTAGATGATGATGTAAAAACTGTTAAAATTGGGAAGGACGATTTTCTTACTTTACATACCTATTATGATAGCAAGGGGGGTAATGGGCCAATAGAAATGGTAGATATTATGAGGCATAATAAAAGTTTTAAAAAAATGGATGAGGTAAATATTTTTTCTCCACCTTGGGAACCTGGAGAAGGAACTAGAAAGTTGGTATTAAAAGAATATGGAGATGATTTGAAAAGATATTGTAAAAAGTTAGCAAAAAAATCATACAAAAAAAATTGTGATAAAATAAAATGGTAAGGTGTGTTCAGTGTAACAAATTAATCAAAGAATGGGATCCAATAACTTACAGCAATGAAAACGAGCCTATTTGTTCAGAAAAGTGCTTAAATAGGAGAAATAAGTTTTTATATGCTTTAAATAAAGTGTTTGTCAATAAAGAGAAAGCGTGTTTAAAATGAAAGAAGAAGATTTTGTTTTAAAGTTAAAAGATTTAAAAAAAGGGACTTATAAAGACACTAGAGATTTAAAAGTTATAAAATATAGCAATAGACATTTTAAAATCTATAAAAATAAAATAATTTGTAGTAAGTGTAAAACTAGCATAAATCAAGAGTTAGAAGTTAAGTTTAAAATTGGTAAAGAATATTTGACTATGTTCGAGGGTTATATGCTTTTTATGGTTTTTGTTTTAGGAAAGAAGCCAGAAGATTATGCAAGTTATCATAAGTGTATTGCAGGGAAGCGGTTTATTGAAGATATAGAAGAAATTAATATTTAGTTTTTTATTAAACCCCGTTAATTTTTTCGGGGTTAGGTTTTTTATAACCAGCATTTATAAATGCAAGTTAGATAATTCTAGAAGTAATATATTAATTAAATAAAATAGGAGTTAAAAATGACAAAAGGAAAACCTAAGAAAGACGGAAGTGGAAAAGGTAGAAGATCAAACAAAGGAAGAGGTGGGTGTTTAACTACTGAATCCAAAGGAAAAGGAAGAAATAGAAGATAAAATACTAGTGTGTATAATAAAAAAAGAATAACTAGAAGAAACTATTACACATTAGAAGAATTAATTAAATAAAATAGGAGTTTATAAAAATGGAAACTGAATTAATAGAGAAAGAAGAAGAGACAACAGAAGAAACAGAAGAAAACGAAGAAGACGAAGAAACTGAAGAAGACGAAGAAGACGAAGAAACTGATAAACCTAAAAAAATAGATTGGTTATCTTAGAAGTTAATATTGAGTCTGTTTTAATGCCTTGAAATAGAAGTAGCCCTATTTAAAAACATTGAATGCCTTGACTTTAGCAATGGCTTTCAAAGATATATCTAAACTTCAAAAAAAGTATGAGAACTATGGGCAATCTTCAAATGTAAGGATATTAGAACAAACAGGAACTAGAAAAAGTTTAGTAAGGGATGCTGGAAGAAAAGCAAAGTTACCGGGAAAAAGAGTTTCAAAAACAGGAAAAGTATATTGGGAAACTAGAAAGAATAGAACAGATGCACCATTTAAAGATGTTTAATTCTCAATGCCTTCAATGCCTTGACTTATTCTTCGTTTAAACGAATAAAAAACCTCAATGCCTTGATTGATATTTGTTTCGTAGAAGAGGTAGAATACGAAACATTTAAATAATTCCCCTTCTTACAACTAGTGTATTATTTTCGCATTATGATAGAAAAATGAATAAGAAAGAACTAAAGAAAGCTTATGAAGAAGGAATATTGGCAGAAGAGCAATATAAACAAGAATTATTTAAGTTAGAAACATCTCCTAAAATTAAAAGAAAACCTCATAAATTACCTGTGGCAGTATCCCCTGATGAATTTTCAGACATAATGAAAGTCACTAAGTATAAACATCATAAACTTGCTTTTTATTTGGGATGGATGATTGGTTTAAGAGTATCTGAAGTAATAAAATTAAAACCTAATGACTTTGATTTTCAATATGGAAGTATAAGGATTGAGAATGCTAAAGGCGGTAAAGATAGAATAGTGCCTATCCCTAAGTCCTTTAGACAAGAACTATTAAAAGAACTCCCATTAATACCAAAACACTTTAAAAATGAAAAAAGTGGTATCAGAAGTATTCAAATCGCGTTTAAAAGAGCATGTAAAAAGTCTGGGATGTTAGAAAAGAAACCGGGACTTAAATTTCATTCTTTAAGACATGGTTTTGCTACCAATGCTTTAGACAAAGGTATTCCGATCCATGATGTAAGAACTTTAATGGGTCATGCTAACATTTCTACTACAAACATATATTTAGAGGCTAATCCTAAAAAAGCAATTGCAAATTATCAAGAACTTTTCTAGAACAAACCTACACTTTGGTATATCTCTGATTTGGCTTCTTCTAAATCTTTTTTTGGTTGTAAAATCCTTATATTATGGTTTCTAGTATTTCCCATATCCTTAATTAAACCCTGATTCACCATTTCTTTGAGTACTACAATTCTCATAGGTTTTGGAATGTGGAAAGTTTCACCCAATATTCTCTCAAAATACTTCTTACTCATTATTCTTGAAGGATTTACTCTCTCCCCTAACTTTTGATGAATACAAAGATAAACTACTCCATATCTTTTATTTCCCATAATCTCCCCTCCATAAAATCCTGTGCAGGGTCTGTCTCATGATTCTGATATGGGTTTTTTAATTCATTAAGTTCCTGAATTGCTTTATTACAGTTTCTTATGTTATCTGTATATTCCACAATTGTTCCTAGTGCTAGAAGAACAAATATAACTATAACAATTAACCTAACATAACTACCTCCAATCAAAAAGTTCTTCCAATTGATTTTACCATCTTTATCTTTTATTGGGTGAACTACACCCCAACCAAATACCCCTTTTTTTAAAAATACCTCTTCTTCTTCGTCAGGATAAACTCTATAAATTTCTTTCATTTTAACTTCTTGCTACAAAGATATATGCTGCAAAAAACTCTCCTACTATTATTACTAATAGTTGCCATATTGGAAAAGCTTCCCAACCAGCCCTCTTACTTAAAATATACCCTATCATTGTTGCTGCCAATGCCAAACCAAACAGGATGATAAATCCTAGACTAAATAAGACTTCTGTATCCAAAAAACCTCTTTTATCTCTAAATAAACCCATTTTGACCTCCTTTCAATTTATTTAGTAATATTCTTTTCTGTAATAATGCTACCATTCCCATTGTTGTATTAAACAAAGCACCTATTAAAATTAAACTAAGCCACCAAAGAGTAGATAATGAGAAAAAAGTTATAATTATTCCTGAGATTATACCTATTAATGTAATTGAGCTTCCAAAAAGTTGCCAGAATAACTGCTGTTCTGGTGTAATCTTCTCTATACCAGATTTCCATCTATTCATAAACTCCTTCCAAGTAATTATCTCACCAGTTTTTGTCTTAGGCATTTTTTATTCTTTCAGCATTATAAAGTATTTCATCAACATCAGCTATAGCTTTCCAAGCAGTTGTAAGGTTATCTGCTGCTTCTCTTACTTTATCTCTAATTTCCCTTAAATTTGTTTTGGGTTTGTGTTTCTTGATAAGTAAGATAACACCAATTATAATTACACCTATCCCAAAACCAGTTACTAAACTTATCCAATCAATTTGTTCTATCATCTTAATACAGGAAAATTATCTCCTAAAGCTTCATCCAACTCAGTTTCATCTTCTCTATAACTTCTATAAGCTCTGCACTTCTTGTCTACACCACTACAATCCTGACATTGTTGCATTTGTCCTCTTTGCCCATGTAGATATACATCTTTCAAAACTACATCTTTCCATATACATCTGTCTCTTGGATTAATATCTGGTGTAAATGGTATATGTTCTTGTCTTGCTTCTCTTTGAGTTATTATGTCATCAAACATTTTTCATTTTTTCTCCTTAACTAATTTAGTTTGTTCTAAATATGGTTTGATTCTTGCCTTAGCTATTTTGATATATTCTGGTTCTTTTTCTATACCTATGAACTGTCTGTTTAGTTTTAAACAAGCTATTGCAGTTGTGCCTGAACCTATAAATGGGTCAAGAATAATTGCTCCTTCTCTTGAAATTAATTTGATTAAGTATTCCATTAATTTGATTGGTTTAACTGTTGGGTGGTTGTTCTTTGCTGGTGCTTTTTCACTACCATACTTTCCAGATGCTGAGTTAACATCTTCTAAATAATCTCCGATTCCCCCACCTCCCCCAGTAGTTTGTTTTATCTCCATTTCTTCACAACCCAAATTCCTCTCACTCTTACTTGCCTTTGCACAATAAAAGAAACGGGATGCTCCCCCTTTATCATTTCTAAATGTCTTTCCATTATCACCAAAATATTCATAATCTCCATAAACATTATTTGGTCTTTTTGCTTGTTTAACTGGTGCAAATGCTCCTGTGTTCCCACTCTGCTCATCCAACATTCTTCCTGCTTCTTCATCAAGGATTATGTTTGCTGGAAATCTTCCTCCTTGAATTTCTTTTCCTATTTTTCCACCACCTAAATTAAACATTCCTTTTTCATTATTAATTGTTTCTCTACTTGGATGTGTTGTTCCAATCCTACACTCATCAATATTAATTCCACCAGTTCCCCATTTTAAAACATTTAAAGCAACATTCTTTTCAGATAAAGGTTTTCTTGCTACTACTATTGGTTCACAAGCAGGTTTGAGAGCTGTTCCCCATCCTTCCCATTCTGAGTTTCCTTTTGTTAAAACATATTCATGTTTAAACTCTGATGTTTTTGATTCTCCACTATTCATCGAATTAGTATTATTATTTCCAACACCCTTAATTATACCTAAATCTTCTCTCTCATTCCCATGAATCTTATCAATCTGTTTCCCAATATTCAAACTCTTTGGAAATCCACTTCCATATAACCACATAATTGTATCTCTTATTTCAAAACCTGCATCTTCTATTCCACAAACTAATCTGTGATATGTTCTTGTTCCTCCCATTGAAAGTAAATATCCTCCTGGTTTTAGAACTCTTAATGCTTCTTTTCCAAATTCAAACATAAACTCTTGGAAACCACTTTTCTTTGCATTATATCTTGGGAGAACATTAAAATTCTTTTTAATTTTTAAGTCATTTTCTCCCTCTTCACCTTTTTTTCCAAATTGTGTTTTATCTAAGGTATCCCATTCCTTCCCCATAAAACCCAAATTATAAGGTGGGTCTGTAATTATAGCATCTACTGAATTATCTGGAAGTTCTTTCATATGTTCTATACAATCTCCATTTAAGATTATGTTAGTTTTCATTTTTTCTCTTTTAGTTTTTGTTTTCTTTTTTGATAATACTCCTTTACCCTTTTCTTAACTTCTGGTTTTTGATAATACTCCTTTACCCTTTTCTTAACTTCTGGTTTTTGATAATACTCCTTTACCCTTTTCTTAACTTCTGGTTTTTGATTATACTC
>Ga0272442_10003376_pt1 | contig 22470 bp, 22 predicted proteins | sample SSMForm2O_FD_200262 | JGI IMG/M metagenome (GOLD analysis project Ga0272442, IMG submission 200262) | Marine sediment archaeal communities from Little Sippewissett salt marsh, Falmouth, MA, United States - SSM-Form-2O | ecosystem: Environmental > Aquatic > Marine > Wetlands > Sediment ...
GCCCGCCGAGGCGGCGTGCCACAATGATTATTTGTCTGAAAACTTCCTCGACGACGGTGAAAAAATCTGGATCATCGACTGGGAATACGGGGGAAGGGGAGACCCCTATTTCGATCTCGGTGATTTCGCGGTCGAGCATCCGTTCACGAACGCGCAGGAGGAACTCATCATCAGGGAGTACGGGGGGAAGGACGACCCTTTAGGGCTGTACCGGATGAAGCTTCACAAGATATCGTCGGACTGGTGGTGGGGAGTGTGGGCCATGATACAGTCGCGCGTATCCGGGATCGATTTCGATTTCCTCAAGTACGGGAGCGACCGTTTCGACCGTTTGAGAAAAAATGCGGGCGATCCGGACTATAAGACGTGGATCAGAGATGTTTAGGAGAATTAACTTGACCTATGCTGTCTAGACAGCTATAATGCATGTCAAGAGCACTACTATATCCCAAGGAGGCTGTGAATGGAAAAGGAGGCATTAGACGCAATATCGGTGGCAGTGCAGGAGGGTGATGCAGATAAACTCGTTTCCGCTGTGACCGCCGCGCTGGAGAACTTGCCGCCTTTGGACATCATCCGGAACGGGATGATGATTGGGCTGAAAAAAATCGGCGACATGTTCGGAAGCGGTGAAATTTTCCTTCCTGAAATGCTCATGGCGGCCGAGGCATTTCAGGAAGCAATGAAGGTGGTGGAGCCGAAGCTCATTGAATCCGGACAGACCATAGAGAGCTCCGGAAAGGTCGTTTTCGGTACGGTGGTCTCGGATGTACACGAGATCGGTAAAAACATCGTTATCACCCTCATGAAGACGAACGGGTTCGATGTTCTCGATCTTGGGGCAAACGTATCCCCCACGACTTTCGTCGCTGAAGCGGAGAAATATGGCGCGGATGTAATCGCCATGTCCGCTCTGATGACCACGACCATGACCTATCAGAAGGACACAATCGACTATTTAAAGGAGAAAGGTCTCAGGGACAAATACATCGTTCTCGTGGGAGGCGGGCCCGTGAATCCGGAATGGGCGGAGCAGATCGGAGCGGACGGATCGAGCGATTCCGCGGTCGGAGCGGTTGAGCTGGCAACGAGACTCATTACCAACAAGAGAGGAGGGAACCCAGCATGATTAATTTCATCGATGTATGCGACAGGGCCGCAACGGGTCCCATGATGCTCCAAAAGGATTACGATACAAAGGTATTCATACCGGCCCTGAGAAGAGCCATAAAGAAGTACGATATCAAGTATGACCGGAAAGAACTGGTCAACACGGACGACACCCTCGCGGACAGGATTTTCGAAGCAGCGGTCGAGTTCTATTCAGAGGTGGGGACCTATATAACGGATACGGAAAGGGTCATTCAGTTTTCCAAGCCCGAAATCCTCGAAGGCGTGGAGGATGCGCCGAAGGAAGCCTATTTCGGAGAAGGGCCCGACCGGTGCGTTATGAAGGGAAGAATGCCGGATTCCGATGAGCTTCCCTACTGCCACGTGGGTTCAGGAACAAATACCACGGAGGAGAACGCGCTTCGGCTCGTGGAATCCTATGCCAGAATATCGAAGGCAAAGACCATCAGTATTCCCATCATCAATACGCTCGGACATATAAGAACGGCGGCCGGCGCCCCGACCGAGGTTTTCGCCTCAATTCGCGCAATGCAGTACGGACGAGAGGGATGCCGCCGCGCGGGAAGGCCGGGACTGGGAATAATCGACCACGTCTCGTCCGCGTCAACCGGTGTTTCCACCATAGCCTCGTCTGCACCGCAGTTCGGAGCGCGCCCTTCGGATGGATGGCTCGTTTCGCCCTTCGCGGAGCTCAAGACGGACTACTCGTCCCTGAACCAGACCGCGTATCTCACGGCATGGGGTGCCAATATCGGCCAGGAGGCGGGCCCGATTCTCGGAGGTTACGCTGGAGGACCGGAAGGGCTGGCCATTGTTAACACCGCGTACAGCCTGCACGGCATACTGGTGATTCGTGCGACCTACCATCTTATTTATCCGATTCACATGACGCACGTGTGTTCGTCACATCCGGACGTTCTTTGGGCGACATCGCTCAGCACCCAGGCCATAGCGCGGAACATGGGCGTTCCCTATTACACGCTCCTTTACGCCGCGGCCGGAGCGGCCACAAAGATGTATTTCGATGAAGCGCTCGCGTGTCTCCTCATGCTCATCGCATCGGGATCGGGTATCGAGGACGTGCATCCCGGAAGGGCGAAGATCACGGACGGGTGCACACCCGTGGATATGGAGTTTACGTGCCAGGTCGGACATGCCTGCAAGGGGCTGACGAGAAAAGAAGCGGACAAGCTTCTGAAGAAAATCGTCCCCAAGTACGCAGACAAGCTCGCTGACGCTCCGCTCGGCGAGAAGGTGGACGAGTGTTACGACCTGGATTACTTCAAGCCGAAGCCTCACTTCGAGAAGCTCTATGCGGAAGTGCTCGAGGATATTAAATCCGAGTTCGGCATAGACCTCGTACGTTATTAATAAAAGATGAAACGGCCGGTCCTCCGCAGGGGGGACCGGCTTTCCAATTACCCGCGTATTTTCAGACGGATCACCTGCTCCCGGGGCCTGCCGTCCAGACCCAGGATACCGGCCGTAAGAACGGCGGAAGGGGACTTGAGGAGCAGGGGAACGGCACCTCCCCTCGGTATTCGTTCAAGATACTCGTAATCCTCGAGACTGCTCGTCCAGTCGTACACGTGTATTATACCGGAACGGACACCCCCGTCGCATCCGAGCACGACGGACCCGGGTCCGGCGGATGAAATGTGAAATACCGGATCACCGAACCACTCAACGTCATATCCGCAGCAACATCCGCCGGCATCGAGCGGTATCTCGGCCGCGTCTATGCCGTTAAACAGGATCAGGGGACCGGCGTGCCTGGAGATGAGCGTCCTTCCGTCATCGGTCAGGAGCGCGTCGAGGCCGAGCCTGGTGTAGAGTATTTTTTTCGAGGAGGGGATTTTGAGCTCGCGTCCGTACCGTTCCTCGAAATGGAAACGTATGGCGGAATGCACGTCCACGCGCGCCGCGTTTATTATACCGGGTTTATACCCCTTATTGAGCCATGAAGAGATATCGGAACATCTCCTTTTCGATATGTTCCGGCTGATCTTTTCCATAACCGGTTTCTCGGCTCCGCTCAGCGCCCGCGAGAGGATGTCGTCGTCCGTCTTGTTCAGAACCTTTTGGAGCTCGCGGTCGCGCAGAACGGGTATCATGTCGAAGAGGAACAGCTTCCCGGTTACGAAATAGGCGAATGGCGGGTCGTCCCTGAAGAAATTCTTTACGATGGTAAGCTCGTCCTCGATCGAGGCGAGCCTGAGCATGTTGAGCAGATGAACGAGTCCTCTCCTGAATGTCGAGGGACTTTTCATGCGCCTGATAAATGTTTCAACGCCCCCTGTTTCCAGCAAAACGTCGTCGAAGTACGCTTTTATGGGGATGTAGTTCATTCTTACGTATTCATCAACGACAGAGGCCTTCAACGGCCATACGACGGAACCGCAGGATCCGCAGTGGAGGCTGCACCGCTTGTTTTGAAATGCGTCTTCGAGCCCCGGGTCGGAGAGGCCGGAATATTTTTTCAGGGCCGGAAGAGCCCTGCTGAAAAAGCAAATACGCGATTTGAAGAGCTTATCCCTGCCGTCTTCGAGCACGACCGTGTAAATTCCGGGTTTTTCAGCGCTCAGGCTGACAGAGGTGGAGGACCCGGGAAGGAGCCTGCCGATTGAAACGCTGGAAGCGGCTCCATCCCCGTTGATAATGTGCAGTTTCGCCTTTTTATACGTCTTATCAACGGTTTTGAGAGTGCATTCCACTGCGGAACCCGTTTTATTGGCAAACGGGTACGCGGCCTCAACGGGCAGAACGGTATCGAATTCGACGGAGGGGATAAAGCGCTCACGGTATGCATAATCCATCCATTTTCTCGGGAGTATGGAAGGGCTGAGGTATATTCTCTCTTTCCATGACGCTTTTATGCCGGATCTCCCGGAAACGTCCCTCTCCTTAAAGCGAAGCTTTACGGGGTTCGTGTGATCCGCGCCGGGAAGGAAGAGAAAATGGTGTCCCATATACAAAGAAGAATCAATATACACTTTGAGGTTCCGATACTAGTTATAGTAATAGGAAAAAGAACGCTCGCAAGGCCAGAAAAACACCCATAAGATGAAACCTACTCCTTTTCTCCATTCATTGTATCTGATCGCATGTTTTTTACCATGCGTGTATCTCCATGCAGCGGAAAAGCCGAACTATATCGATGTGCTCAGGTACGGTACGGATATGGAAATACAGAAGGCATTCTCAATGGTGAGCACGGACCTCGGGGAAGAGGTCAATACGGCTGTTCCCGGTATTTTTAAAGAAAAACACGCGGTATCCGTGTACGCTGCAATGGTCGCTTATATAGGGGCGGCCCGTTTAAACGAGGCGGATATTCTCATAAGGGAACTGGACAGGGCGGGAGCGGGTATAGACTACAGGGAAGCCATTGTAAGGGCACTCGGGGAACTGAAAGCGACGGAGGCGATCGACGATCTGAAGGCACTCTACTCGGATAAACGCACAACGGGAAGACTGAAAGCCTCCGTTATTGACGCGTGGGGCGCGATCGGCGACCCTTCGGTTGAAGACACCCTTCTCTCAATTGTGAAGGACATTCGCGAGGAAGAGGAGGTCCGGGCCAGGGCCCTGCTCGCGCTTGGACTTGTCGGTACGCAGAAATCGCTCGATATGCTGAAGAAAATCGCAATGAACGTCCATGAGAGGAAACTACTCAGGATGTATGCCGTTGACAGTATGGGCAAAATAGGACAGATCCAGGTCATAGATGAGCTCGGAGAGCTCATCTATGACGGCCAGCATGAGGTGGCTGAATATGCGGCATACGGGATCGCACGGATAAACCGCGAGGAATGCGTGCCCTATCTCCTGACTGCTCTGCGGTCGGATTATGACAAGGTCAGGTACATTGGGGTGCAGGGACTGGTGAAACTGAAAAGCGAGGAAGCTGTCCGGATTTTAGAGTACCGGATGCGCTACGATATGAATGAAAAGGTGAGAGAGGAGGCCGGGAAGTGCCTTGCCCTCATCGAAGGAGAGGCGGACGGGAGCATCACCGCGGGCGGAGAGACTAATGAAGAACCCGATGAAATCGAGGAGGATCGTACTTCCGATGTTATGACTGGGGATAAGGTCGTGGAGAATGATTCGTCCGATGTTATGACTGAGGATAAGGTCGTGGAGAATGATTCGTCCGATGTTATGACTGGGGATAAGGTCGTGGAGAATGATTCGTCCGATGTTATGACTGGGGATAAGGTCGTGGAGAATGATTCGTCTTTGGGCGAAGATAACGAGACGATTGCGGACGATCAGGAAGATGAACTGATTGAATGATACCCTGCATTCGGGGTATACTGTGGTGTACGGTACATTAAATTTTTGAATATTAATTTTTGGAAAGCGTGAAGATCGATGAAAAAGATCTATGAGGCCATGGATTTTGCGGATACGGCCTATATAATGCAGAGCGGAAAGGTGACGTTTATCCTGAGCCAGGATGATAAATTCAGCCTGGAGGGGAAAGGGATTATATTCGGTACGGAGGAGCCGCTCATCGCGTACAAGATGGGCATCGAGGATTATTTCCGGTTTCAGTCGGTCTTTGCCGAAGATGACGCGGCCATCGATAAAATACCCCTTAAAAACCTCTACAAGCTGATTTCCATCTACAACATCGGCTACAACATTACAAAGAACATCGCCAAATACCTGCAGATTACGAACCGGATCTATATTGGAAAGGAAAAGAAGCTTTCAGGACAGGAAATGGCGTCAAAGGAGTATGCGAGGATATACGTTCAGGTTATCGAAGATCTCAGGGAATGCTTCACGAAGTACAGGATAGGATGGCTGAGCGAGCTTATTGAGAAGTACGCAAACAGCCTCGTTTATACAAAGGGAAGGGCCTTTTTGGGAGGTTCGGCGGGACCGGCGGTAAAATTTAAAACGGAAGCCTCGGACCTGAACCTCGACCTCAATCCCGGGGCCATACTCTGTGAAGAGGGCGATCCGAGCAGGGAGATGTTTATTCTGAACCGAGGGAACCTCCAGGTTTCAATAGGGGGCAAGAAAGTGGCGGACATCAACGAGGTTGGAACCGTTATCGGAGAAATGGCCCTTCTCCTCGGGGAAAAGAGAACGGCGACCATAAAAGCGGTTACAGGATGCAATATAACCATAATCAGGCCCGAGAACCTCGAGGAAGTGGCAACAAAGGATAAGGATTTTCTGCTCAATATGGCGGTAAATCTGGGAAAGCGACTCGAGCATAACTGCACGCTCATACGTGAGACGAACGAGATCCTGCGCGAAAGTATGGATTCGGAGGTTCCGGTTCCTCCAAAGGAGAGGAACAATTACCGGGAGCTGCTGAAAATGGTGAGCGAGCTCGATCAGTATGAGATGAAATATAAGAATGACTGGATGATAGCACTGCTGAAAAAAACGAAGCAGGACGTCGGCAGAGTCAGGGAGATGTACGGTTGAAGAGACACATAATAATAACGGTACTGTTCCTCATGATGTCAGCGACGATCGTTCACGGGAACAATCCGGGAGAAATGAACGGCGTCATGTCGCAGGGTCTGGATGACCCTTCATGGGTATACAAGGGAAAGGGCGACAGTCTTTACGACGAGGGACGTATAGGAAACGCGATCGTTCAGTACAAAAAGGCCTTGATCAGGAGGGGCCTGGAGCAGGGGAGGACGGGTAACGGAGGATATCCGGAGGTCAGTCTCAGGCTCGCCAGGATATATATGGACGAGGGGCTCTACCCCATGGCCCTGGAACAGATCGCGTACGCGAAGAAGAACAGGGGGCATTTTCAGATCCCCGAACAATATTACGACGTGCTCTACCTGGAAGCCGAGCTTCTCTGGACGCTCAAACGAAGAGCCGACGCCCTCGGGGTATATGAGCAGATTATTATAATGGACCCGCTGAAGAATGCGTACTTCAACAGAGACCTCTCATCTATACCGGTTCCCGTCATCGAGGATATGAGCCAGAGACAGGACCTTCGCAAGAAGTACGGTAAAGCGTATTTCAGTATCGGCAGCATAAAATACAGTGCCGGCCATGACGTTGCGGCCGAACCCTATCTCAAAATGGCCTTTCTGTACGGGTATCGAAGAGAGGATACGGTCAAATACCTCGAGGAATACTACACTATGACGAATAGAGCTTCTCTGATAACGAGACTTGCGAGGTAGCGACAGGAAGGTGAAAAAGTTACTCTGGCTTGCGGCACTCCTCATTGTTGTTTTTACGTCAGGGTGCGGAATTTATACAACCACGGGATCTCTCAATCCCCCCTTTTCTCAGTCCAAGGACAGCACCACGCTCTACTTCTCGGGATACAACAGGGAGACCTACTTCAGCGGTTACGTTCTCTGGTACAGGGAAGAGGGCACGATCAGCTATTCCGTATGCGGGTACAAGAATCAGATCGACGTGTTTCCCACGATTCCGGAGGATTCCGACAGCACGTGGGTGTCCTTCGATGACAGGACAAACGACAGCGACAACCCGAGAATCGTGTACGAGGTGCAGGTCAGCGATCTCTATACCCAGGAAGACCTTACCAAGAGCTTTTACGAGATATACGAGGACGAGGGCCGGCAGTTTTACTTCGCGGTATCTGCATACGGCATAAACGGTGAAGAGAGTGAAAAAATTGAATTCGGAATATGGCCGTAAATTCTATCCACGGAGGGTTCATTGGAACAGTGGCTCTATAATCTGATCGGTTACGGCCTCTATGCGGGCATAGGTTTTATCAGTGCCATATTCGTCTATTTCATTCTGAAGAAAAGCGTGCTCGGCAAATTCTGGGCCGCCTTCATAATCGGAATAGTCGGCGCCGTACTCGGCGGTTTTTTTCTGGACGATATCTTCAGGAAACTGACGGATGTATTCAATATCAATGTTCTCGCCTCGTTCTTTTTCAGCTGCGTGCTCATACTTATCTACAGCCTGGCCGCGCCCGGAGGAAGAAGGAAATAGACGGTTTAATAATGGAGTCAAAGGGTCGATATTCTAAGTAGATGGGTCGTAATTTGCATGAAGGGGGAGGCCGGTACCCGCCTTCTCACATTAAGATGAAAAGGTTGTATTGATGAAAAAGGTACTCCTCATACTCCTTGCCGTCATACTCATTTTTTTCGGCGTTTACGGAACATACCATTTTTTTCAGATAAAACGCGCAGAGATCGAGCTCTCCAGGGCCGTAGGCGAGATTAGGGAAGGATCGTACGGCAGGGCGGTCTCAACTCTGAGGAGTACCGTTTCCAGGTATCATCAGCAGGCGATTCAGGCATCGGGACTCTATATGCTTGCGCAAGTCTATGAGAAGATGAACAGGTACGAAGCCGCGCTGGGGACGTACGGGACCGTACTTGCCGGAGACGGGGTCTGGAAGGGCAATAACTGGTACGCCCGATCGCTCATAGCGGTGTCACGGCTCCACAGGAAGGAGCTGGTGAGGACATCGGAACATAAAAAGACCGTTCTCGATGAGTATGTAAACCGCATGAGGACCGAGCTGAATGAAATGAGCCGACGGGGTTCGCTCGGGATACTGCGCAGGAACACGGCACTGCTCGCCTATTCCCTCATGAACTCGGGCACTCTTATTATTAACGGAGTAAGGGACGATACGGTGGAGGACGACCTTCTTTTAGAGCTCGGCTTCCTCTACCTTGACACGGGAAGGTATGATGACGCGAAAAAGATCTTATTGACACTCGATACCAAGGCGGCAAAATTCGGCCTTGCGCGGTCATATCTGGAATCAGGTGACTTCGAAAGCGGAATGGAGATTCTGGAACAGCTTTTACCCTATGACGCAACCGGTGAAATAAACGGCTACTATACGGAAAAAACCTACCTGTACGCCGAACGGTTTCTGTTCGACCGTCCCGAGGAAGCGCTTCCCCTCCTCAGGAGAATAGACGAACGGAACCCCAGGTCCGAATACGGTGAGCTGGCCCTCTATCAGCTCATCCGGTATTATTACGGGTCGGGAGACTATAAAACGGCGCTCACGCTGGTGGGGAAAGCCCTGGACAACGGTGTTCGGGAGAAAGACGAGGATATCACACTCCTGAAGGGTTTTATTTTGTACGATAACCGTGATTTCCTCAGCGCGCTCAAGACCTTCAGGCAGTTTATCACGGTCTATCCATCGAGTGTCAGGCTGCAGGAAGCCCGGCAGTGGAAGGCGATGTGCGAGCGAAGCATAAAGTACCTGGGCTGAGCCTCCTCTATTTATCATAATTTCCAATGAATTATTTCCCAAACAGACGAAACAATTTTTCCGTAATCCGTGTTTATAGCAGGTGTGAACCTCAATAATAATTTTCGGGAAAGATGGCTTGCTTTTATTTTTACTTCATACTACTTTTAGCATTCATAAAGGGATGGGGATATGGAAGAAAAGGAGAAGACAAAGGCGCTTGAAACCGCGCTGATCGGAATCGAGAAACAGTACGGCAAGGGCTCGGTCATGAAGCTCGGGCAAAAACGTGCCGATATCGACATTCCGGTCATACCAACGGGATCGCTCGGGCTCGATATCGCGCTCGGAGTCGGGGGTATTCCACGGGGAAGAATAACCGAGATCTATGGTCCCGAGTCCTCGGGAAAGACGACACTCGCGCTTCATATAATCGCCGAAGCACAGAAGAGGGGAGGCATCGCAGCTTTCATAGATGCCGAACATGCGCTTGATCCCCGCTATTCGAAACATCTTGGTGTCGATATAGAAAATCTCCTCGTTTCGCAGCCCGACACCGGCGAGCAGGCACTTGAAATAACGGAATCCCTGGTAAGAAGCGGAGCGCTCGATGTCATTGTCATAGATTCCGTTGCCGCACTCGTACCGAGGGCGGAGATAGAGGGCGATATGGGTGACGCCCATATGGGTCTTCAGGCGCGTCTCATGTCCCAGGCTTTGAGAAAGCTTACGGCGGTCATAAACAAATCGAAAACCAGCGTCGTCTTCATCAATCAGATACGAATGAAGATCGGCGTTATGTTCGGAAGCCCTGAAACAACGACGGGCGGAAACGCCCTCAAATTCTACTCCACGGTAAGGCTCGATATTCGGCGGATAGAGACTCTGAAAAAGGGAACCGAGGCGATCGGGAACAGGGTCAAGGTGAAGGTGGCAAAGAACAAGGTAGCTCCTCCTTTCAAGATTGCCGAGTTCGAAATCATGTATGACAGGGGCATATCGAAGTCGGGTGAGCTCCTCGATCTCGGAACGAATCTCGGGGCTATTCAGAAAAGCGGTACGTGGTATTCGTACGGAGAAGACAGGATAGGGCAGGGTCGAGAAATTGCAAAAAAATTCCTCATTGACAATCCTTCCATTGCAGATGAAATAGAAAAAAAGGTCAGAAAGCAGGTTTTTTCCGATTCCGAAAAAAAACCGGTGGAAGGGTCTCAGGTAAAACCTTAAACCTCGGAATACCTCTATGCGAAAGCTCCCCGGTAAATTATTCCGTCCAGAGAATGAGGAGAAACCATGCTGAAGGTGATCATCAACGGTGCTGCAGGGAGAATGGGGCGAGCGAATGTCGCCGTATTCAGCAGCAGCAGCGAAGTTACCGTTACGGGCGCCCTGGAATCCGAAAACTCGGCCTACATCGGACTTGACGCCGGAAGTGTGGCCGGCGTGGACCCGATCGGCGTTCAAATAACCGTGGGTCTGGAAGAAATCATCGACGGTGCGGACATCATCGTTGATTTCACTACCTGTGAAACATCATACAAAATACTTGAGATCGCGCGCTCGCACAAGAAGGGCGTTGTTATAGGAACAACGGGTTTCACCGATGAGCAGTACCGGGAGATCAAAAAGATTGCCGGTGAAATACCCGTGCTTCTCTCTCCGAACATGAGCCTCGGCGTCAATACGCTTCTCTACCTCGTCAGGAGGGCCGCCGAGCTTCTCGGTGAGGACTACGAAGCCGAAATACTGGAGATCCATCACAACAAGAAAAAGGATGCCCCTTCCGGCACCGCGCTCCAGTTCGCGCGCACCATATCACAGGCCAGGGGAAAAAACCTCGATGATATCGGCGTGATGCAGAGGAACGGTTTAATCGGGGCCAGGCGGCATGAAGAGATAGGTGTGATGTCCTTAAGGCTTGCCGATGTAATCGGGGAGCATACGATACTCTTTGGGGGTCCGGGTGAGCGTATTGAATTCGCACACAGGAACACCAGCAGAAAGACATACGCCGCAGGCGCACTCAGAGCAGCCCGTTTCATTTACGGGAAGGAAAAAGGATTGTTCAGCATGGCGGATGTACTCGGGCTCGAATAGGCGGATTACGAATAACGGGTATGAATACTCGCGTGAAGAGTAAGGAAGGGGAGTGTCTTACCTACCTCGGTCTCGGGTCCAATCTGGGTGACAGAGAAAAGAACCTGCTTCTCGCGGTACGGAAGATAGGTGGGTCGTGCACGCTTCTCCGGCACTCTTCTATTTACATGACGTCTCCTGTCGGGTATACCGATCAGCCGGATTTTCTCAACATGGTTGTCGAGGTCGATTCGCACGGGATTGACCCCTATCGGCTCCTCGATTTCGTCAAGGGAATAGAGCGGGAGATGGGAAGAAAGAAAACCCGTCGATGGGGACCGCGAATCATAGATATCGATATTCTTTTCATGTCAGGAAAAACCGTTGTATCGGATACGCTTCAAATTCCGCACAGGGAGATGTTCAATCGACGATTCGTCCTCATACCGCTCAGTGAAATTACCCGGACTCTTCCCGGATATGATAAACCCATACGGGCCACAGGGGATTCGTTGGAAGCGGAAGGGGAGGATGACAAAGTCTTACTCTACAGACCCGGAAAGGAACTGAATCTCCATGCAGGCGTATAAGAGCACTGAGGGGCAACCTTCGCTGGGAGATACCAACTCCGCGATTATAAGGCTCGATAATTTCGAGGGTCCCTTCGACCTTTTGCTCTATCTTGTAAAGAATGCAAAGATCAATATATTCGACCTCTCGTTATCGGGAATAACCGGCCAGTTTATCGATGTGATCGGTCAAAATGACCTGGAATCCACCGCGGATTTTATTTTTACGGCTGCGGAGCTTCTCTATCTAAAATCGAGGACGCTCATACCCATTGAGACGGAGATCGAGGATGAATCGGAGGATGACAGGGAAGAGTATATCGAAAATCTTATTGAATACCAGAAATATAAAAATGTTACGATGCTTATTAAAAAGAATATGGATTCCGGCAGGATCCTCATGCGGAGGGACCCTCAGTATGTCATGGATTTTGACGATGTGGAGAACTGGGTGGAGGTCTCGGTCATGGACCTCATCATGGCTTTCTCCAGGGTGGTTCAAGAGGTCGATACTCCTCTCCTCAAGATCGGGATCGAGGAGATTACCATCGAGGACAAGATAGACGACATTCTCAATCATTTGATCGACGAGCAGGACGTGATGTTCAAATCGCTCTTCCCGGCGGCATGTTCGAGGTACGAGCTCATCATTACGTTTCTTGCCCTCCTAGAGCTTGTAAAGATGAAAAAAATATTTATATTACAGCACAGGCTCTTCGGAAATATCAAACTGGTCAGGAGAGAGCGCGCGTAATGGCACAAAACGATGACGAACTGCTCGTCAAGCTCACGGAGGCCGTCCTCTTCCTGGAGAACAGGCCGGTGCATGTGGGAGCTGTTGCGAAGATAACGGGCAGGAGCAGGGAAAAGGTAAGGGCCGCCCTCAAAAAACTTGAACAGAAGCTGAACACGCAGAAATCGGCCCTGAGGGTTATCAGAAACGAGCGGGATGATTATTATCTAACCATAGAAAAGGACCTCTATGCAAAGCTCGGCAAGTATTACGATGCAAGCAAAAAAATAAAACTGTCGCCACAGGCCCTTGAAACGCTCTCCATAGTCGCTTACAAACAGCCCGTTACAAAGAGCGAGATAGAAAAAATACGCGGAGTCGGTGTGGATTATGTACTTCGCATACTCCTCGAATGGGAGTTTGTAAAGGTGGTTGGAAAAAAGTCCGTACCGGGAAAACCCTCACTCTATGGAACCACCGAAAAGTTTCTCAAGTATTTCGGACTGCTTAGTCTGCGTGATCTTCCTGATCTCAATGCATTCGAGCGGGCGTAATATACTCCATGGGAATAAGGCTACAGAGAATAATCGCGGGCAGGGGTTATACCTCGAGGCGAAAAGCTGAACGGCTCATACTGGAGGGTCGTGTTCGAGTCGACGGCACGGTAGTTGATCAGCCGGGAACTCAATTCCCCTGGAATGCCGAGATCGAAATCGACGGTAAACGGGTGGGGAAAGTAGCGCCCGTATACATCATGCTCAATAAACCGATCGGATACCTGTGCTCGAAACACGATCCCGAAGGGAGACCCCTTGTGTATGATCTGCTCGATACCGTGCACAGGGATGCGGGCGTTTTCAGCGTCGGGCGCCTCGACTATTTGTCCGAGGGACTGCTGCTTTTTACGAATAACGGCGTATTTGCAAACGCCGTTATTCACCCTTCCAGCGGTATCTTAAAACAATACCTGGTTTCAACCTACAGAGACATACCGTATAAAACAATTGCTGAATGGAAAAGCGGTGTATATATTAAGGGGGTACGGTACGCGATTCATCGTTTTAAGCGTATCTCTTCAAAGAAGGTCCTGCTGGTTCTCGCTGAGGGAAAAAATCGTGAAATCAGGAGGCTCTTTGAATCCATAAATCTCGAAGTAAAACGGCTCACGCGGGTCGGTCTGGGACCGCTGAAGCTGGGAAAACTCGCTCCTGGAACGTACAGGTCACTTACCCGGGAGGAGAAAGATGCCGTCATACGCGAGTCTCGAAAACATATCCCCCCCATAAAAGAATCTTTGGATAATCGTAATCGTACAACCGGGAGAATATCTCGATAGTGATAATAGCAATTGACGGCCCCTCGGGCGCAGGAAAGAGTACGGTCGCAAAACGTGTAGGGAAAAAGCTCGGCATACTCTATCTGGATACGGGGGCCATGTACAGGGCGTTTACGCTCTATGCAATCGAGCGGGTCGTGGACCTTCATAATCATAAAGCCCTTGAAAAAGCACTTGCGGAGTGCGATATTTCCATGAACGGGCATACCGTCTATCTGAACGGACGGGATGTATCAAGCGAGATAAGAAACACAGAGGTAACCGACCGGGTGAGCTATATATCGAGCCTGCCCTTTGTAAGGAAAAAAATGGTTGAACTTCAAAGAATCATGGGTAAAAATAGGGATGTTGTTGCCGAGGGCAGGGATATCGGCACTGTTGTTTTTCCAGAGACACCCTATAAGTTTTATCTGGATGCCGCTATCGAGGAGCGGGCGCGGCGAAGATACACCGATGAGAAGAATGTGTCTTCAGGGCTTGGCATTGAATCCATAATCAGCAGGATCGAACGGCGGGACCGCTTCGACAGTACAAGGGAACTGTCTCCTTTGAAGAAGGCTTCCGACGCGCACTACATCGATTCCACGGGATTAACGGTCGACCGGGTGGTCGATATCATAATTAAAAAGGTCAAAGAAGAGGAAAGAGGAGTGGTCAGTAATGGAGAATGACACGCTTGAAACCCGAGACGCTGTAAAAACGGAAATACCTGCCGGAGAAACGGTAGAAGAACAGTTCAACATGGAACAGATTCAGGATCTTTCTTCCTTTGAAGAGGGGAAGATCATCGAGGGTATGATTGTCGCCTCTACTCCTGATTCCGTTTTTGTGGATATCGGGTACAAATCGGAGGGTGAAATACCCAAAGCGGAGTTTAAGCAGGAACCGGTTCAGGGAGAAAAAATCCATGTCATGATAATGAGGATGGAGAACCGGGAGGGCCGGCTCGTTCTTTCCAAGCAGAAGGCTGACGATATTCTCAAGTGGGGCGAGGTAAGACAGTCCTTTACCGATAATATCCCGGTCGAGGGGCGTATCGTGGAGACCGTCAAGGGCGGTTACCGGGTAATGGTCGAAGGAAGCTTCCCGGCGTTCCTTCCCGGTTCCCAGGCCGCGATGAGAAGGGTGATGGAGCCGAAGGATTTTGTCGGCAAGACCATGCTTTTCAAGATCGACAAGATAGAGGGAAAGAGCAATATCGTACTCTCGCACAGGAAGTATCTGGAGGAACTGCGGGAACGGAAGATAAACGAGTTCTTTTCGACCAGAAAGGTCGGAGATACGATAGATGGTGTGGTCAAGGATATTGTCAGCTACGGCGCATTCGTGGACCTCGGGAGTATCGACGGCCTCCTGCATACCAATGATATATCATGGGGAAGGGTGCAGGACCCGCGCAAGCATCTCGACAAGGGCGAGGAAATCCAGTGCAAGATTTTGTCCATGGATGACGAAAGCAGGAAGGTTTCACTCGGCTTGAAACAGCTCGTTCCGGACCCCTGGGAATCCTTTGAGGACAGGTATGAAAAGGGAGGGCGAAATCGCGGAACGGTCACCAAGCTGACGAATTTCGGAGCTTTCGTAGAGCTGGAAGAGGGTATTGAGGGACTCCTCCATGTTTCGGAGCTCTCATGGACCAAACGTATCAACCATCCGAAAGAGGTGCTCAAGGAGGGAGAATCGGTCGAGGTGATGATACTCGATTATAATCTCGAGAAGAAAACCGTGTCGCTCGGCCTGAAACAGGTATTGGCCAACCCGTGGGATGATATCGATACGCGCTATCCGGTCGGTTCCAGGGTGAAAACGAAGGTTGCCAGGGTGACGAAATTCGGGCTGTTCCTCGAGATTGAGGAGGGTATCGACGGACTTCTGCACTTCGATGATATTTCATGGACGAAGCAGGGAAAAAGCATGGGGGACAAGTACAAGAAGGGCGATTCGCTCGAAATATCGGTCCTCTCCATAGACAAGGAAAACAGAAGAATCAGTCTCGGATTGAAGCAGCTGCAGGAGAATCCCTGGAAGAGCTTGAAGGAAAAACATCCCAGAGGAAGCGTGGTAAGCGGTACGGTTACGAGCATTGTGGATTTCGGTGTTTTCGTTCAAGTGGATGAGGACATCGAGGGCCTGATACACATATCCCAACTGTCGACCGAGCGGGTGGAGGATCCCCACGATTTCTGCAAGGTCGGAGATGAATTAAAGGCCGTTGTTCTTGATATTGATGAGAAGAAGAAAAAGGTCACACTGAGCGTGAAAGAGCACCTTACTCATCTCGAACAGAAAGAGATAACCAAGTATCTCGAAAAAGGCGATTCCAACAAATCCGTTACGCTTGGCGATCTCATCGATATGGAGAAACTGGGAAAATAAATGGAGCCTTCTGCAGAGGCCAACCACTTCAAAGAAATAATAAAAATCAGCACACTCATAAACTCAACGCTTGAGATAAACGAAGTCCTCAACCGAATTATGAACTCGGCGAATCGTGTGGTGAATGCCGAGGCAAGTTCCCTCCTCCTCCTAGACGAAGCGACAAACGAGCTCTATTTCCACGTTGCGCTCGGAGACAAGGGTGAGCAGGTGAAGAAATTCACACTGAAGATGGGGGAGGGGATAGCGGGATGGGTCGCACAGAACTCGAAACCCCTCATCGTGCCGGATGTGCACATGGACAAGCGGTTTTTTGCGGAGGTAAGCGAGAAGGTGGAATATAAGACCAAATCCATCTTGTGCGTACCCCTCAAGCTGAAGCAGAAGACGATCGGGGCCCTGGAGGTCATCAACAAGATCGGAGGGGGTTCCTTTACCCTTGGAGACCAGGAGCTTCTTGAAACTTTTTCGAATCTTGCGGGTGTGGCTATTGAGAATGCCCATCTTTATCAGGATATAAAATCCGAAAACATTACCCTCCGAAAGGAGCTCCTGAACGGAAACAAGCCGCCGCACCTTATAACCAGCTCGAGTATCATGCTGGAAAAGCTCGAGATGGCGGACCAGGTCGCTCCGACCGGAACCACCGTCCTTCTTCTCGGAGAAAGCGGTACCGGGAAGGAACTTTTCGCGGAGTACATTCACTACAAGAGCGACAGGGCCAATAAGCCCCTTATCAAGGTAAATTGCGCGGCCATCCCCGAGAGCCTCATTGAAACCGAGCTCTTCGGCCATGTAAGGGGAGCTTTTACCGACGCTGTGAGGGACAAAATGGGCAAGTTCGAGCTCGCGAACGGGGGATCCATCTTCCTCGACGAAGTCGGCGAGCTCTCCGCATCGGTGCAGTCCAAGCTCCTCAGGGTGCTTCAGGACAGGATAGTACAGCGTGTCGGCGGCAACACGTCGAAGAAGGTCGATATTCGGCTCATGGCGGCAACAAACAAGAACCTCTATGAAGAGGTCAAACAGGGCGGGTTCAGGGAGGACCTTTTTTTCAGGTTGAACGTGTTTCCCATATACATACCGCCGCTGAGAGAGCGGAAGGGCGATATACCGGGTCTCGCCGATTATTTTCTCAAGAAGTTCAACAGTGACTTGAAGAAGAATTTAACCGGCTTCTCGAAGGAAAGTCTCGACATCCTTATGGGACATTACTGGCCGGGTAACGTACGGGAGCTTCAAAATGTCATAGAAAGGTCCGTTGTACTCTGCAGGAACGATCACATAACGCATAAGGACCTCTACCTGGGCAACGAAGATATGGCGTCCAGGGGCATGGATGTTGAACCCGTCTTCCCGCTGAAGAAAGCGGTGACGGAATTCAAAAAAAACTACATAACGCGCGTTCTTGAGTACGCGGGGTGGAAACAGACAAAGGCTTCGGATATACTGAAGATACAGAGAACATACCTCTCACGGCTTATCAGTGAGCTCAAAATCAACAAGATGTAGGATTGCGGTTTTACAAAAAAAGATAAATCATTACAGCGTAAGGGTGAACGGATGGCAAAAAAGCACAGTGAAGACATCTTTGTCAGAATCATCAAATCGATCGAGGGATTCCTCATTAACTACAGGAAGGTGCTGATTATCGGCGTCTCCGCCTGTATTGTTCTTCTCGCGGGGTATCTGACGGCGGACAGCATTATGGACAGGAGGAGAAACCTTTCGGAGGATTCGTTCGGACAGGTTTACCTCGTTTACAGGGCAGTCCTCGAAGACGGGGATAGAGTGGTTGAAACCGAAAATGACCGGGTCGCCGATGAGGAATTACTCGCCGTTGCCGAGAGCTTCAAGGTCGTCATTGAGGAACACGGGTCCACGCTCGCCGCGGCGAAGAGCGGGTTCTATATCGGAAGCATATTCTACGATGCCGGCACGTATGAAGAGGCTGCTGAATACTTCCGCAAGGGATACGAGCAGGGCAGCCGGTTCTATACGGCACCTCTCTGCCTTGCCGGTGAGGCGGGGTGTTTTGAGCAGTTGGAGCGCTTCGAAGAAGCCGAGGCGGTGTACCGCAGTATTCTCGCCGATTTTGAGGACTCCTATCTCATACCAACCGTACGGTACAGCCTGGGACAGCTCTATGAGAAAATGGACAACACGGACGGTGCGAGGAAGCAGTACGAAAGTATTATGGAAGATTACGAGTGGAGCACCTGGGCACAGCTTTCAGAGAAACGTGTTCTTCTCCTGGGGAGCTCTACCTGACCGGTCGATGGCGCGCCGGGGACTGCAGCACAGCTTTTTAACATTAACAGGGCTCTTGTTTTAATGCCGTAAAAAAGGGGAGTACGATGGCCGCTGAAAAGACGCGTTCGAAGCTATTTACGTCGAAGAACATGAGCATTCTCATAGGGGTAGTCATTATTCTCCTCATGGTCTTCCTGCTGAAAAATACCATCATTATAGACGCCATCGAGTCACGTTCAGTGGATCTCAATTTCTTCATGACCGATGTCTTTCACAGGCCTGAGAAGATCAGCGAGGGCGTCTATAAGCTCAATAAGGCCAAGGGACTGAGGAGCGATATAGTCATCTTCGGTTTCGATGAAAAGAGCCTGGAGGAGCTCGGAAGGTATCCGTGGCCCAGGTCCGTTTACGCTGATTTTCTCGATAACATCAACGCCGATCCGGAAAATTCACCTTCAGGGGTCCTCATCGACGTGCTCTTCACCGAGAGGTCCGAGGAGGACGAGGATGAAGTTCTTGTCCGGGCCCTTCATACGCACAGAGACAGGACGATAGTCGACCTGTTCGCGGATACGAGTTCTCAGATACCGAGCTTGAGCGATGAGCTTAAGCAAAGGATTGAAAAACTCGCTCCCCAGGGTATTGTTTCCAATGATGATCATACCCAGATCGTGACGATCGTGACACCGCCCATCGAGGGGATAGTCGACAGCGGTGTACACATCGGGCCCGCGACCTCGCTCTACGGTTTGAACTCCAAGCTGGCGGCAAAGGACGCGGATAGAACGGTAAGGCGCTTCGCTATCGTCGTGAAGATTAATGACAGGTATTATCCGTCCACCGTACTCAGGCTCGCCATGCTCTACTACAAGGTCGATATCGGGGACGTGGCCGTTACAATGGGTGAGAAGGTCGTATTAAAGGGCGCGACCATTCCCGCGTCTGGAAACAACCCCTCGAGTAAAGCGGATATTGTGATTCCCATAGACGCGCAGGGAACGCTCCTCATAAATTTTTACGGCAGACCCGGTTCGTTCCAGGTACGTTCCTTTTCGGATGCCACGGAGGGGAGGGTATCGCAGCGCTATTATAAGGATAAACTGCTTCTTGCGGGTGTTTACGCGGAAGGGCTGCAGGATATTCACCGTACGCCGTACGGTCCCATGTTCGGTATAGAGATGATCGCGAACGCGGTGACACAGATCCTGAATAGAGATTTTATCACATTCTCCAAGGATTATATCAATATCCTCCTCATCGTCATTTTCGGTCTTGTTATCAGCTATATCGTGGGAAGGAAATCCATACTCTACAGCTACATTTCCATCGTCGTGCTGGCTGTGGTTTATTTCTTTGTCGTGATATTTCTCTTCGATCGGTTCAGGTTTATGCTCAACCTCAGTGCTCCTCTCATTACGGCGGTTCTTACGCTCTTCACCATGATCGTCTACCGCATACTGACCGAGGAAAAGGAAAAGAAGGCCATACAGGGGATGTTCTCCAACTATGTATCCAAGAGCGTTGTGGATGAGCTTATCAAACATCCCGAGAAGCTCGAGCTCGGGGGAGAGGACAAGCAGATAACGGTGCTCTTTTCCGATATCAGGGGTTTTACAACGTTGTCCGAGAAACTGACGCCGCAGGAGCTCGTTTCGCACCTGAACGAGTACCTGTCCGCGATGACCGATATCATATTCAAGTATGAGGGAACACTCGATAAATACGTGGGAGACGAGATCATGGCATTCTGGAACGCGCCGATCGAACAGGAGAACCACGCGGTACGAGCGTGCATGACGGCGCTGGACATGATGGAGAAACTCCATGCACTCAACGAGTCGTGGCCCGAAGACAGGAGGCTGAACATCGGTATCGGCCTGAACTCAGGTATAATGACGGTCGGAAACATGGGGTCCAGCAACCGGATGGATTACACGCTCATGGGGGACAATGTGAACCTGGGAGCGAGGCTCGAAGGGACGAACAAGATATACGGAACGAACATCATTATCAGTGAGTTTACCTACGGACTCGTGAAAGATTTCTTTCTATGCCGCGAGCTCGACACGATCAGGGTGAAGGGGAAACGCAAACCGGTCCGGATATACGAGATCCTCGATGCGGTCCGTTCCGCAAGCGGTGAAACCGTTCGGTAAGGGATTCAAGCGGGGTACACGATCCTTGCCGGTGTGCAGAGAGAGATTGACATAATGAGATTTTATAATTATCTTTTTCCAACGAAGTAACAGATAATCGCAGCAGAGGTGGTTTTTCAATGCCGACTTACGAATATAAGTGCACTGAATGTGAGGAGCTTTTCGAATTTTTTCAAAAGATGTCGGACAAGCCGATTGAGAAGTGTCCCGTATGCGGAGGTCGGCTGAAAAGGATCGTAAGCGGCGGTATCGGCGTTATATTCAAGGGGAGCGGTTTTTACACGACCGATTATAAGAGCTCCTCGTCATCCAACCTCAAGTCGGGCAAGGCTGAAGAGAAGGCTGAAGAGAAGAGCGCCAAAACATCTGATTCAGTCGAAAATAAAGAGAAAACCGATTCTGTCCAGTCCACGTAATATTTGATCTTCCTCACTCCAATCTTCTTCATACTCCTCTTCGCGGTGCAATAATCCATTTCCCATAAGATATATTATGTCTACTTGTGTATTATGTATTTCCCCTCTTCTTTATATGGTACTATTCATGTTCTTTCTCCCATGTTTTTCTTAAAATGTCTTCTGGTAAACATTTATGGGTTTTCTTTGCCGACTCAACTCGGGCTGTCGATTGATTTCCCTCAATCGGCTGAGAAAAGTCTCACTGTTTTAAAAACTTGTCAGGATGATCCATAACAAAAGAAATGAAAAACTATATAAATTTATTCCCTTATCCCCTGATAAAGTTGGTAGAAAAAATTGATATGATTGCATTGAGTGACGGGAATTGCATTATGGATGAGGAAAAAAAATTGAATGATAAGATGCTTTTAATATTTATGAATAAGTATAAAATATATAAACATAGAGAATATAAATATGGTATAGAAATTAAGAATATGTAGAAATATTATCGATAAAAAATAGTATAAGCTTATTATTAATGCTAAATCATATAAATAGTGAAGTAAATAAGAATTAATCGATGATTATAAACTATTAAGATCGTCGAGAAAGGATTGAAGCATGATTTGTGCTGCTACAGCGTCAACAAATCGTTTTATTTTACGGCCGTTATAATGGGGTCTCAGACTGTTTTCAGCGGAGAATGTCGTATAACTCTCGTCAAAAACCTGCACTTTAATGTTAAAGAAATCCTCGAGGCTGCTTGAGAAATCAAGTGCCTCCCTGCCCGTGTCACCGAGTGTGCCGTCGTTCCTGTAAGGAACACCGACAACAAAATATTCGATTGACCTCCCCTCCAAAAGCTTTTGTAAACGGGTGAATCCGTAACTGGATCCTTTGCGAACTATGACGTCGAACGGAAGTGCCATCTTTTTCTCTGAGTCGCTGATCGCGACACCGATCCGACGCCTGCCATAGTCTAAACCGACGATACAGGACACGGTGGACTTATTCACATTGACCGTTTTTGGAATTACCGGAATGCACCGGTGATTTAAGAAGCACACCCCTCTTTGAGGATTGTATGAAGTCTATTATATACTGTAAATCTTCACTCCTATCGTTTTCATCGTACAGAAGCTTGAGCTTGGAAAGAGAGGTGGAAATACTGTTTCCGTTTCTGTAAATAATATTAAAAGCCTTCTTGATTAGTGACCTTCGATCAAGGCTGAATCCATT